>ERZ773072.7-NODE-7-length-143341-cov-24.754735_pt1 | contig 143341 bp, 132 predicted proteins | sample MGYA00580617_ERZ773072 | MGnify/ENA primary metagenome ERZ773072 (study PRJEB29015, sample SAMEA2737970) | human oral metagenome | biome: human oral; feature: human-associated habitat; material: dental | place: China | collected 2122 ...
TCTGCCGCGCACCCGTGCAGAAACTCATGCGCGGAGTGAACTAGAACGCCCATTCTGCTGCAGGAACATTCATTGGTGGGCGTATTGCCACAGCAACGTGGCGATACACCCACCACGTATGACTAGTCGGGGTGGACACGCCGCCTGGCACGCGCCACGAATGCGTCAAGCGCATCGTTAAGGTGCGGGACCGTCCACACGCGCTGACCCGAAACAAAGGCTTTCTCGCGACGTATCACGCCCGCTTTCTCAAGGGTTGTGATGATGCGGTATATCGTTGCCGATGCCACAGATGTATTCTGCTCTACCATCTGTACCGTAAAAGCCGGTTCGGTACAGCAAAAATCGGCGACCGCCTTCAAAGCGGATGTTGTTCGACGTGCTGTTCCTAGAATTTTATCGCGCAGACCGGAGAGATCCTCTGCCAGAATACGAGCGTTCTTGACGGCAGCATTTGAAGCCTGAATAAAGCACCGGATTATAGGTTCTACATCTCCAGCGCGGTATGCGGTAAGCGCCGCAATATAGTCTGCGACGTCATGCAGAAGCCCCGAAGAAATTGGCAGCACAACATGTTTGGTGACTCCACGCGCCATGAGCAAAGCCGAAATAAGCGCTCGACCGGTACGCCCATTCCCATCAGTAAAAGGGTGAACAGTCTCAAATTGTGCATGAGCGATGGCAGCCTGCACCAGCGGATCAAGATCACGACGCGCCAGAAATTCAACGAGGTCATTCATGGCGGCGGGTACTAGCTTCCAATGCGGTGCTACATAATCTGCTGTTACAGGCGACTGCCCGCCAACCCACACCCACTGTTGGCGGAACTTCCCGGCGTCTTCTAGGGTGCCAGCTGTCAGTTCATGGTGCATATGCATGATAGATTCAATGGTCAGGCTCTCTGCCGCCTCTAAAGCTGCGTGCATGGCGCGAACATTGTGTGCTACCAACTCGGCATTATGCCCCACGGCGGAGCTGGAAGCGCCCACCACCGCCAACGATAACCTACGTGCTGAAACCGTCAGGTTTTCAATCTGCGAACTTGATGCCGATTCACCCCGCAAAAGCACCGCCGCAAATGGCATACCACCTAACGCCGCATGCTGCTCGTCGAAGCGAGTAATCGTGCGTGTACAGTCCTGCACCAGAGTATATAGCTGCGGGGAAAGCTGAGGTGTTTGCTCGGCGATGCGCGGTGTAACGGCACTCTTAAACTCGCCAGTGTTCCGCTGACGAGCACGATGGGATGCGAGTGGGTCACGATGCTGCCATAGAGGCTGCTGCTCCCAATCAAGAGAAGCCCATGAGATGGCTGGCATACCCCACGCTCCTTTCTGCTGCATGATAGGGAATGCCCTAAAAATGAGGGAAGTGCGGGCAGTTAATGAGAAATGAGGACTCTATTTTCTCATTAAGGTTCTTATTGAGAAAATAGCGCCCCAAATTCTCGCTAGGGCAAGCCACTGCATGCTATTCAGCCAGCAGGGACAGAAGGGCAGAATAAGCCCCTCATCAGCAGATCTGACAAACACGTATTTTCACTAGTCAGACCGTAAATAGAGCCGTTCTACGCTACCAAAAGTCAGTTTCTGCTCCTCGGTGCCCCTAACCCGCTACCCTCCAAAACCTCCCCCGGACACCAGAGGCGGATGAATATTCCCGCCACCAGACAAGATGACGATTTATGTAGATTCATGACCTCATGTGACGCTTTAAAAGTTCTTAAACCTTCGTTTTAGGACTTATAGCGAAAAAACATTAGGTGCCGTGCCCGCGACCGGTTTAGGGTATATGCCAGACCCGCCGCACAGGCGAGTAAAAGACAACGTTTTACCTGAGGAGAAAACAGACATGGCACTGTACCTGATCGAGCTGACCCCAGCAACCGCATCCAAGGACGAGGCAACCGCGCTCATCGAAACCGTTTCCAACTCCCTGAGCGAAGGCGCGGAGCTCATCGAAACCCAGGTTTCCGCCGATCACAAACTGATCTTCGCCATCATCGAGTCTGAGAACACCGCGTTCGCGCCCGCCCTCACCGCGGCTATTGGCGAGCGCGCATCCGTGGTTGGTCCCGACGAGGTTCGCTTGGTGGGCGCAGAACTCGACGACATCAAGAAGCTCAAGAAAGATGCAGACTACCTGGTCGAGTGGGATATTCCTGCCGAAATCACGATGGAGCAGTACCTAAACCGCAAGAAGGCGAACGCACCCAAGTACGCTGAGGTGCCCGAGGTTTCCTTCCTGCGCACCTATGTGCGTGAGGATACCGCCAAATGCCTGTGCTTCTACGACGCACCCGATGAGGATGCGGTGGTGCGCGCCCGCGAAGCCGTGAGCACCCCCATCGACCGCCTGTTCAAGCTACACGCATAAACGTGCAAGGAGCCTGCTATGTCTAATGTGACGGTTGAGCCTCTCCACAGCTATCCCGAACGTGAGCGCGTGCTTGCCCTTGCCGCCGAACACGCAGATGCGGTCGATGCCGGTGAGCGTTCCCCATTTGAGAATCTGCGCGAGATCGCGAAGGATGGTCTGCTGACTCTGGGACGCACCGGCTCCCTCGTGCCGCAGGCTGCGGTGGCGTATGATCTTGCCTCGCAGGATGCCTCCACCGGGTTCTCGCTGTGGGCGCATCGTTCCACGATTGCGTTCTTTGATGCGGTGAACCGTGATCTGCCCGAGGGGTTGGTTGAGGCCACCACAAGCGGCACCACCGCGATGGCCGCCGCCTATAAAGAGGCCGCAGGTATCGGCCCGATCAAGGTGCTGGGTACCCTGGTAGAGGGCGGTGTGAAGCTTAACGGCACGGTGTCGTGGGCTTCTAACCTGTACCCGGGCGGTGTGATTGTGCTGCCGGTGGCGGTGCAGAATGCGCAGGAGGGGCATCCGGACCGGTATATTGTGACGGTTCGCCAGGATACTCCGGGGCTGAAGGTTGCGTATCACCGTAACCTGCTGGCGCTCAACGGGACCGAGTCTGGCACGATCATTTTTGAGGATGTTTTTGTGCCGACCGAGGATATTCTGACCAAGGACTTTGCGGGGTTCTTAGCGAAAGTAACCGCGCCGTTTTTGCTGGTGCAGTCCGCGTTCTGCCTGGGTCTTGCCGCCGGGGCATTACAGAACGCGGCGGAGCATCTTCAGGTGTCGGGCGGCATCTTTAAACAGGAGTTTGAGGGGCTTCTCGGTACGTACCGTACCCTGCGGGACACTCTGCTGCGTCTAGCAGCTGAACCTGAGAACGCCCAAAAACGTGACTTGCTGCAGCTGCGTTTGGATGTTTCGCACCTGGCGACGGCGGCAACCCATTGTGAGCTGCAAACCGTGGGCGGGGCCGGGTACGTGGCAGGCTCACCCACAGCACGCCGAGTGCGTGAGGTCACGTTCCTGCCGGTGCAGTCGCCGACCGAGGGGCACCTGCGGTACGAGCTGGCGAAGCATGACCACCCGGAGGGTTTGCAGGCGGCATTGTAGTGGCTTCCCCTCCCCGCTAATAAAGGCTCTTTATGCAAATAAAGCAGATTTTCTAACGCTTTATTCACATAAAGAGCCTTTTTACAACGCGCACACCAGGCTCAACGGGTGTAGAATTACTGGGAATTTTATCCTCACCTTCACCTGGAGAATCGCATCCCATGAGCACACAGAAATCCGGTTTCGGCTGGCGGCTGCACGGCGACGGCAGAAGCATTAAACCTGGCTCGGTCGTGGCACCGAGCGAACGCCTCGTTTGGCCTATTACGATCGGCATCGGCGCCCAGCATGTGGTGGCGATGTTCGGCGCAACCTTCCTCGTGCCGTTGCTGACCGGGTTCCCGCCCGCAACCACGCTGTTCTTCTCGGGTCTGGGCACCGTCTTGTTCCTGCTCATCACACGCGGGCGTGTGCCTTCTTATCTGGGCTCTTCCTTTGCGTTTATCGCACCCCTGGCGGCGGCGACGAACCAGCATGGTCCGGCGGGTGCGCTCGGCGGTATCGTCATGGCGGGTCTGTCGCTCTTTTTGGTGGGCGTTATTGTGCAGTTTGCGGGTACCGGCTGGCTGACGAAGCTCATGCCGCCCGTGGTGACCGGCGCGATCGTGGCTCTTATCGGCTTCAACCTGGCACCGAGTGCGAAAGCGAACTTCATGAAGGCGCCCATCACCGCGCTCGTAACCCTTATCTCGATTATCCTGATTTCGGTGCTGTTCAAGGGTATTATTGGCCGCCTCTCGATTCTATTGGGTGTGATCATCGGGTATGTGACTGCGGTTGTGCGGGGCGAGGTAGACTTCTCGACCATTGAGCAGACCGTGCAGCAGCAGGGCATTATCGGCCTGCCGCATTTTCAGAACCCCGAGTTCCACTGGGAGCTTGCCGGGTTGTTTATCCCTGTGATTCTGGTGCTGGTTGCCGAGAATATTGGGCACGTGAAGTCGGTGGCGCTCATGACGGGTGAGAACCTGGATGAGTACTCGGGTCGCGCTCTCATGGCGGACGGTCTGGCGACCACTGTCGCCGGTTTTGGCGGCGGTTCCGGTACGACCACCTACGCCGAGAATATCGGTGTTATGGCGGCAACTAAGGTGTATTCGACGGCGGCATACTGGGTGGCTGCGATTTTCGCGATCGCTCTCTCGCTTTTCCCGGCGTTTGGCGCGGCGATTGCGACCGTTCCGGCGGGTGTTCTTGGAGGTGCCGCAACCGTGCTGTACGGCATGATCGGGATGCTCGGCGTGCGTATTTGGAGCGAAAACCGCGTGGATTTCTCAAACCAGATTAACCTGACGACCGCAGCTGTGGCACTGATTGTGGGCATCGCGGATTACACCTGGGAATTCTCAGGCTTGTCGTTCGCGGGTATTGCACTCGGTACGGCGGCGACCTTGATTGTGTTCCACCTGATGACGTTCATCGCTAAACGCACGAAGGCTGCAGGCGATCCGCTCGACCCCTTCACCGACAAGGACCACGACGAGCTAGGACACTAGACCGGCAAAAGTTTTCCCTCCGAGGACGCCAAAATGCCTTGGCGCACATAACACGCTATGTGCGCCAAGGCATTTTTAGATGTCATATGAGTATGAAGATACAGCCCGTACTCAATTACTCGAATTCGAACTCTTCCTCTTCAACACTCACTATCTCAGGGAAGAAGGGTATAGCGCGCGCTACGCTGAGTGCTGTCTCTTCGCCGCCAATGCTGCCAAACTCCCGGTTTTCGCCACTGGCTCCAAAAAGGTATAGAGCACTTCCACTGCTGAACCTAGAACGTGCAATAATCCCCTCTAACCCTGCTTCCCGAACCGCTTCTGCCCACTGTTGAGTAACAGAATAGCCCTCAGCGTGGGACAACGCAGAAGAAATATCCCCGGGCGCAAAGCCACCAAATGCTTGACGAAAATCAGCAACTTTAAACACACGCGGGAGCTGAACACGAGCCACATAAACGCCGTCGAACCTGTTCATGGGGAGCGCTATAAGACCAATAAGTCGAGGACCTAAGCGTTCTCGAAGTGCAGCCTCAGGAGTACTTGCAAGATTAAGCGTCCCGTTAGGCATATTAAGATCGAATCTGCCCCTTTCGGGAGAAAAATATCGACAATCTCGTTCAGTATCATCTACATATTTTTGATACGACCGGTACCATGTGCCAGGTTCTTCACCCCCGTACCCTACTGAAATTGCAGGAATCCCAGAGAGATCTAAGGGACGATTCGGTGGGAGCAGGGTTGATTCATGACGTTCTGTTGGCATCAGTAGTTTGCCCTCCGGTCAGCAGCATCCTGAACTGCACATGCCAGCACAAACTTGAAGTTCTCTTCCGAATCCTTCATGTACTCAACTGCGGGGCGGCCATCAAAGAAATTCGACGGTACAGCGAGCCAAAAAGCAACTTCCCACTCAGTCAGTTTTCCGTCTAATAGGGTTTTAATAACCTGCCGAACCTGCGGATCCACTGCCCCGTCTTTGAACTGAAAAACCGGATATCCGTTACGCCCCGCCTTGTTTTTGAGGCGCAGAATATTGTTCTTGCGCACCCTATCGTTGAGGGCCTGCAGACTGATGCCGCCAAGGTATTCGCGGGTGCTGCGGCTATCTTTCACCTTGCCAATATATTTCCCAGACCCCCGCGCGCCCTTGCGCACCTCAACTGTATGCGAGAGCGCGTTCGAGAGCTCCTGCATTGACTCGGCGGTGGGAGTGATTTCACCCCGATCGATCTGTTCACGGATGCGCCGCTCAGTATCGTGCAGAACACCTGTGATGAACTCTTCGGTCGCTAAACTCTTAGGCATGATGCGCTCCTTCCCTTATACACACCACCCTATCAGCTTTATATAGCTTTATAAAGATGCGAGCCAAAAATATTCAGCTACCCAGCTCCCGCACCGCTTGTGTTGCATGCTCAAAACGTGGGCGCATCACAGAGGCGCTGGGCGCGTCCACCCCATAGCCACGAGCGCGTTCCGGGGCACGTTCCAGCAGAGGAGCTGCGGTTCGCAGCCAGCCGTGCGCATCCTGCTCAGATACTCCAAAAAGAGAAAGCGAATCTTTAGAGACAAGCGCGGAAGATTCATACGAGGGGTCGCCGAAGAGAGCCAGCTGATGGGTATCACCGTCAGGGGTTGGATTCATATCGAAACACGGGGCTATTCCCCATTCACGCCCAAACCGCAAAAACCCGTGGTTACGCAAATGGTCGTCGGTATTCCCCACAAGCACCCCAAGCATAGCGCGCTTCCACAGCTGCTCGGTATCTGCCCCTTCTTCTCGGGCATATTCCACCACATCGACCCAGTCCCCGCCATCGCCGTCGGACGCTTCCAGTGCCGTCATCGCAGAAATATAGGGGATGCGCTGCCGACTGTCCTGCAGGCGGTCAAAACGACGCGCCACATAGATATGCCGATCTTCACCATTAATATCGGTAATTTTCAGCAGGCGCGCTTGCGGCACGATAATACCCAGATCGGCGCCCAGGCGGTTGAGAGTGTACTCCCACCCCATGAGATCCCACTCATCACCCACAGGCTTAGGAAACTTTGCGAGCCACAACTCGCCGTTGATCAGCACATTTGCCTTTGGGCGGGCGCCGCCAAGCGAGCCGGTAGCATGGAAAAGGCGCCGCGCCTGAATATCATCTACGGCAGACGGATCAAGCTCTATAGCATCCGCTGTCGTCAGTAGTTCGGGCAAATCTAGCTCATGGGGTATACCCGTACCATCGGAGCTTAACGGGGTATCGTTTATCCAATATCGTAAAGATCCCTGCCGCCCGGCATCATCTACTCCGAGAAGATAGTCGAACTCACTGAGCGAGGTGCGTTTACGTGCCCGCTGCAAGAGTTTACGTCCCCACCTGTCAGGGGCAGAATCGCTCAGCCCACCCAACCCATCAAGGGGCTGTGCGCCAGCAACAAGAGGGAGCGATGGGGCAAGAGCGTAGGCGGCAGGGCTCGCTAGATATGCTGCATCGTAGTGAAATACTCCGGTTCCACGGTTAATGAAAAGGCGGCCAGCGATTACTTCACGGTCGCCTGCCACTGTAGTAACCTGCACTGTTTCACTCATAGTTACCAGCCCATTTCGCTTTTGGGGATGCGCACCGACTTGGGGAGTTTTTCGCTGGCACGCAGGCGGCCGACATCCGTGAGATATGGATCGGTAGCGGTGACGACCGCATCCAGCATGCCGAGCACCCGCAGCACACGAAAAAGTACGTCGGTACGCACCGATTCGCCCTGCTCAATGCGCCGCAGGGTTACGGTCGTAATGTCTGCACGTTCCGCAACCATCTGCGCGGTCAGACCCATCAGTTTACGTTGGATGCGCAACTGCTCGCCGATCGTCCGCGAGGCTCGGCGCACCTTGGTGGGAATATACGCCATAATCTTTATACCCTCATATAGAAAGAACTATTTCTAGTATAGGCGATAATAGAAAGAATTATTTCTATATAGACGGGATAGTATTCCTCAAAGCTACACGCTTTTATATACCGTTTTTCGGCTTCCCTGCCCACCTTCACGAGCCACCAAATTGAGAGCGATAAGTTTATTCAAGGTGTACCGTACCTGGGCTTTATTCAAAGTTGAATACTCGCGGGGCAAGTACCCATACAGATCCTCGACGGTCAGCGGGCGTGACGCCACACGTAAAGCAGTCAGAATCGCATCTTCACGGGTTTTTGGTGCAGGCTCAGACTCCGCAACACACTGCTGTATATCTGAATACTCTTCTCCCTCACGTAATATCTCACGGCTTAAAACAGCCGTAAATTTCGTGGATCCATCGATAAAACGGATAGGCTTCAAACCGGCCGCACGTACCGCCTCCTGCGCTGTAGGAATACCACTGCCTTCTCCCTCGATCACCCGATACCCTTCGCCTGGCACCCGCAGAACAGTGCAGATATCGTACAGCAACGGGTTCACACGAGAATGCGTGCCGTATTTCTGCAAGTCATCATCTGTAATACCCCACAGCCCACCGGGGTTCACAATCTGCACCTCGTGGGGAAGAATACGAACCTGCACCTCATGTGTATACGTATTTGGATTAAGGCTTCGGTGAACCAGAGCATTAGCAACAATCTCACGCAGAGCAACCGCCGGTATTTCCTCTCCATCGATAAGATGCCCATTTTCTAATTGCCGCACGGGCCTGCGCAGATTCCGTTCAAGCCACACAAGAGTCTCTTGAAGCATAAAAGGGATAGGTCCATCTGCCTCAAACTTATCAAGGTTACGCACTTTGCCTTCGGGATCGACCACCACACCGGTAATCTTGAGCGAGGGGAAGAACTGTTGGGGATAATCCCCTAGAGCGTAGAGCCCCGCCAGCGTCAGGTTTTCGCCGTCCCCCAACGCTATAACGCGCTTTCGTTTAAGAACCTGCTCATTCTCAATAGCGCTTGTGATTCTTGCGGAAACACGGCGCACGGAATGTACATATGAGTCTGCAAGTTCGCTGTCAAGATTCTGGGGCGATGTATATTCCACCGGTTCTGCATCATAGTTGCGGCGTTCCCGCTGAGAAAGCATAAGTGTCACCTCGTACTCATCCATCAGGTGATCGCCATCTCCGACGCGTACATAGTAATCCTTGCCGATGCGGGCTGGGCGTTGGGAGGCTGGAAGACCCGGAACCTCGATCACGAGAATGTCATGACCCCCATATTCGACCCGGTAGAATACGCAGGTGTTCGGGGGAACGAGTTGTTTGCGGAGCTTACTCGCAACAGTTTTTTCTAGCTGAGCGATGTCATAGACGCCCACTGGTTTGAAGCTTTCCTTTTCGGCAACACCACAAATAATGGTTCCTCCGCCGTGAATATTTGAAAAACTGCATAGGGTGTCGTCTAAACTCTTGGGGTAGCCATCGTGAGCCTTCTTCACTTCAAGACGGTGGGTGTCACCGCTGTAACGTCGAAGTTCAGCCAGGGTATTTCCCAGACGCTCGGGGGTCCATTCGTGGGTTCTCATCTAAAAATTATATCCCTCATCTAAAAAATTTGCTCCTCATCCAAAAATATTTTGATGAGAGATACAAAATTTAGATGAGGACTTGGATCTGAGATATACGCCAGTTTCCCTTGAAATACCAGGCTTTAAAGGGATTCTGCAGAAACCTTCAGCGCCAAAACCACGCACGCTCATCTAAAAAATACGCCTCTCATCCAAAAATTTTTAGATGAGAGATACAAAATTTAGATGAGGATTTGGATGAGACCGCACGGCGCGCAGCCGCGCGAAGGCTACACCGTTCGGGACTCCGCCTCTTCGTGTTCCTGAAGCATTGCCTCGATCACCTGAGCCACGCCGTCTTCCCCGAAGGGCGGGCAGGTGCGCCCCACCTTCTCAATCAGTGCGGGCTGCCCGGATGCCATCGCATACCCGCGGCCCGCCCAGCACAGCATCTCGGCGTCGTTCGGCATATCGCCGAAGGCCATCACCTCGTGCGCCTCAATACCGTGTCGTGCGGCAAACTGGGCGAGAGTGTACCCCTTATTCACGGTCTTCGAGCCCATCTCAATCAGCGGCTCACCCACAACCCCGCGCGTGACCGACACCAGCTCACCCACGGTCTGCGCCACGCGCGCCTGCAGAATATCTGGGTCCATGCCGGGCACGTGCACCAAATATTTAATCACCTGCTCCCCCGCAAACCCGTCTAGCGCGCCCAGCAGATGCTGCTCCACCACGCGCGCACCCTCAAGCACTTCCCCGCCCTCATACGGGCCCTGAATGTAGACGGTATCGACGGTTTCAAGGGTATATGTGGCGTTGGGAAAAACCGGCTGCAGCAGCTCGTGGGCGCTGCGGATAGCGTGCGCCGGGGCCCCGTTCACAGCTTCCACCTCGTCAGCCCCCAGGTGATAGATGACCGCCCCATTCGAGCAGATGGCGTAGGAATCGAAATCGGTTTGTTCCCTAATGGGTGTGAGCCAGCGGCTGGGGCGCCCGGTCACGAACACGATCTGGATGCCCGCCGCCCGCGCAGCCTGAAGGGCGTGCAGGGTGCGGGGGCGGAACCGGAAATCCTTCCCAATGAGTGTGCCGTCAAGGTCACTGGCGATCAGTCTAATCATGCGGTAACGGCTAGTTTTCCTCATAGGTGACAGTCAAAAAGGCGCGCGCAATGCCGTGGAAGAAGAGTTTAAAGTTCACGACGGCAGGTGAGGTATTCTCGTCTACCTCAAGTTCGGGTACGTCCACGGCGGTCACGCAGAAAATGTACCGGTGCGGCCCGTGCCCCGCCGGAGGTGCCGCACCCAAAAACCCAGGAACACCGGCGTCATTGCGGTGGGTGAGCGCACCGTGCGGTGCTGCTGCGCCCGCCTCAAGAGAGGTAACAGCGGCCGGGATGTTTGATACGGTCCAGTGCCAGAACCCGCTGGGGGTGGGGGCGTCCGGGTCGTAGCAGGTGATAACGAACGACTGAGTGTCTGCGGGGAAGCCGCTCCACGACAGCTGCGGAGAAAGGTCCTGCCCGCCGGGCACGCCGAACAGCGCCGACAGCATTGTTGTCGGTGCCGTGCCGCCATCAGTAATGTCGGTGGAGGTGAGCGTAAATTCGGGCAGTTTCGTCAAACCCTCGTAGGGGTCGCGGGGCAGGGGTGCGTGGCTGGTGGGGGTGTAGTCGGGCATAGCTACTCTCCTTATATTCTGTATCCGGAATGAAGGTTTTTAGCCCGCTATAACGCGGATCTTTAGCCGTTGAGCACGGCAAGCAGTTCGTGGCGGTTTGGCGGGTTCGCCCCGGATCGGGAAACTGTAATACCGGCTGCGGTCGCCGAGAAACGCAGCAGCTCAGAAATCTCTTCACGCTCAAGCGCCGCCACCTTCGCACGCGCACCTGAGCCAGCGATACCGCGATCGAGCAGGCCGCAGATGAGCGCCGCCATGAGAGAATCGCCCGCGCCCACAGTATCGGCTACCTGCACACGGTATGCAGGCTCTTCAATACCCTCAGGGTAGGTGCGGGTGTAGGCGATCGGCCCTCTCTCGCCACGGGTCAGTACCACCAGCTCAGCCCCAAGCGCCACCCAGGCGCGTGCCGTCTCCGCAAGGGAACGGTCGGGGTACAGCCACGTGAGGTCTTCATCGCTGGCCTTCACCACAGAGGCGAGCCCGACAAACCGTTCAGCCCACTCCTGTGCGGCGGCGCGGTCACTAACGATACTGGGGCGGCAGTTCGGGTCGTAGCTAATGAGCGCGCTCTCACGGGCGGCGGTGAGCGCGTTAGCGACCACATGCGCACCAGGTTCGAGCATCGCCGCAATGGATCCGGTGTGCAGCGCCTGGGAGGTGCGGGCAAGCTCCACCAGTTCGTTGGCGAGCGCATCCAACGACCAGTCAATATTGAACTCGTATTCTGCGGCACCGTCCTGTCCAATGTGGGCTTGTGCGGTGGAGGTGCGCGCAGCGGTGGGGGCAAATGGCACGTTCACACCGGAGGCCTCCAGGTGCTCGCTGATGGCACGGCCATAGTCGTCGGCGCCGTAGTGCCCCACGAACTGGGTGGGGTGGCCTAAACGGCTCACCCCAACCGCCACGTTCATGGGGGATCCGCCGGGGTAGGCGTGGGTTTGTTCGCCTTGTTTGTGGACGACATCTACGAGGGCTTCACCGATCACTGTTAGCATGTTTTCAATTCTACCTGCGGGCGGGCCTGCGTCGTGGTCCGCACACCACCTTCTTACCTGTCTTTTTGTGGGTTTTTGCCGTGGCTTCTTCCTCCTTTGCGAGGGGTTGTTTGGGTTGTTGCGCTCGTATCACAAATGGGCGTGTGACGTGCGCGTATTCCCGGGCGGTTCTGAGCGCACAAACCAGAATTACCCGTTAGACTTGAGGTGAAGCGGTCAGCACAGGCCGGCACGAACCGCCCCTGGCATCCCGGGGTGCGGCGAGTATATTACTGACGACGATGTCCACCTAGGAAGAAGGTCAAGAGTGACGACTCCCGAAAACACTCACGCACAGTGGATTGCCCGCGAGACCGAGGCTGAAGAGCTAATCCCCCTCATCGGTAAGCTTAACCGTGAGAACGGCGTGGTGCTGAATATTCACGGCCGCAGCCTGGTCAATAAATCTGTAATTCAGATGCTGCGTTTGCATGATGGTGCCGCGAAGATCGACGGCGCGCCCCTGAATCCCGCGCACACCCTTGAGCTGGTCCGGGCCCTGGCCGACCTTGACCTTGGCCCCTGCTCCATTAATATTGCGTCCCTGCACCGTCAGCATGTTGATGCGGGTTCCCCCGACTTCTCTATGTGGCTGCCCGAGCAGGTTGGCGCATCGGTTGGCAAGAAGGGCGAGACCGTCAAGCAGCAGGATGTGGTGCTCTACGGTTTCGGACGCATTGGCCGCCTGTTGGCGCGTATTCTGCTGGAGCGTTCCTCATCGCTGGGGGCAAACCTGCGTCTGCGTGCGGTGGTGGTGCGTAAGAACACCGAGAACGACCTTGAGAAGCGTGCATCTTTGCTGGCACGCGATTCGGTGCACGGCCCGTTCAAGGGCACGATTAAGGTAGATACCGAGAACGACACCATTATTGCTAACGGTCTTCCGGTTCGTTTCATCTACTCCTCGGATCCGACCACTGTGGATTACACCGAGTACGGTATTGAGGATGCGCTTCTGGTCGATAACACCGGCCGCTGGCGCGATGTTCCGGGCCTGACCCAGCACCTTGAGCGCCCCGGCATTTCCCGCGTTCTGCTGACTGCCCCCGGTAAGGGCGATATGAAGAATATTGTCTTTGGCGTGAACGATAACGTCATTACCGACGACGATAAGATTCTTTCGGCGGCATCCTGCACGACCAACGCGATCACCCCCGCACTGAAGGTTCTTGATGACGTGTACGGTGTGGAACGCGGCCACGTGGAGACCGTGCACGCTTTCACGAATGACCAGAACCTGATCGATAACTTCCACAAGGGTGATCGTCGCGGCCGTTCGGCGGTGCTGAACATGGTGATTACCGAAACCGGTGCGGCACGTGCTGTTTCTAAGGCACTCCCCCAGTTGGAGGGCAAGCTGACCGGTAACGCTATTCGCGTTCCCACCCCGGACGTTTCGATGGCTATTCTGAACGTGAAACTGGCTAAGCCCGCCGGTTCTAAGGATGAACTGAACGAGGTCTTCCGCCAGGTTGCCCTCAAGGGTGAGCTTCGCCGCCAGATCGGTTACTCCGATTCGCATGAGGCCGTCTCCACCGACTTTGTGGGTTCGCGCAACGCGGGTGTGGTGGATGCGCTTGCCACCGTCGTCACCGACGACTCAGCTATCCTGTACGTCTGGTACGACAATGAGTTCGGTTACTCCTGCCAGGTGGTGCGCGTGCTGGAACGCCTAGTAGGCGAAGAGGCACCGTCATACCCCGCACAGTAGGTTGCGGCCTGCGCACTCGGCGGCACACCGGCGAGTAGCGACATAAGTGCTGCGGCGTCAAAAGACGGCTTAGGCTGCTCTTTTGACGCCGCAACGTTCTCTGGGGGTATCCGCTGCGGCGCGCGAAGGAGATCAACTATGGGAGCGGAAACGCTCACGGGCAGAATCGTGAACGCCATAGACCTTATTGACGGCATCTTAGACGCGGGCAGTATCCGCGATTATACGAGCCGGGACCAGCTGATATTTATGCGGGAGCAGCTGACCAGCATGGCCTCCCACCTGCGACACCGCACCGCACCCGCCGCGGGCGCACACGCCCTCATGAGCCGGATGGTGGTTGATTCGTGGCCGCTCGATAGCACGCTCGGGCGGCAGCTGGTGGATATTGAGGATGACTACCTGGCGCTGCTGCAGGGCACCCGGAGGCACCCGTGACGGGCAGGATACGCAAGCTACTATCGTCATGCACCCGGTGGGTGTCGCGGGAGGTTAGACAGGAAGAACTCAACGATTTCCGTGTGGCCGTCACAGAAGGCAGCGGCGGGGCACGCATCAGGCTGTCGGGGCTGCTGGGCAATAGTGCACTGGGGATTTGCGCGGTGACGGTGCGTACCCACGGCGGTCGCGTCAATATTATTCTGCGCCAGAGGCTTTCAAACGGCGTGTATTCGGGCAGTTTTGACCGTGAGTTCAGTGTGCCTGCTGGTGTTCATGAGGTCACCTTCGGGAGCGGGAACGCAGTTATCTGGCGGCGGGAACAAGGAAGACCTGGGAACGCCGCTGTTTCCTGTCGGTAGGCTGGCACGCACGTTGCACCAGCAGACACTCACGCCTTCACCTGCGGAAAATATGGTGCAGGCCCTCATCGGATGATGCCGCCTCGTCCTCGTAAACCTGCACGGGTTCTGCCTCACCGCATAGCAGGTACCCGTTAAAGTTATCGTTCGGCACGTAGCACACAACCCCTGAGGCCCGTGATGCAGCGACCACTTTCTTCTGTATCTCTTCTGGGCTTGCCTCCACCCGGTAAAGGCTCACCAGCAGCGCCGCGTCTCCCGTTACATGCCAGTACAGGCACAGGCAGCGCAGGGCGTTGAGCTCCACCGGTGGGATGCCTTGCAGCTCGCTGGAGGTGACCACCAGCACGTTCTCCGCCGGGCAGCCCAGGGCGACGGCCATAAAAGCCGCTAATTCCTGCGGACTCAACCGGTTTTTCACGAAAAAATCAAACATGCGGCTCTTGTACCTGCCCTTCTCCCCTAGCACTCTGTGTACCGGCGTCACCATCGCTGTGGGTGTCTAAAAACTGCTGGAGGCGCCGGGACAGCCCGTCCGTTTGCGGCAGGCTCACAGTAAAACATGAGCGCAGAACATCCAGCAGCGAAGCGGCGTTGGTGATGGTGCGCGCCCTGCGGGAGCCATCCGGGCGGTGCAGAGTGTAGCGGGTATTCAGCAGCGTGTGGCGGCTGCCGTCCGGGACGGCGCGGGCCGCCATGAGGCGGGTGCGGAACGGCGAGTGCGGGTGGGTGGACACGAACCAGTTACCCACCTGAAGGTCAATGCGGCGCTGCGGCTGGCGGTCAAAGGTGTACAGCAGCTGCTGCTTGGCACCGGTGACAGCGCATAAAACCAGGCCGTCCCGGTGCGGTTTTAGGCGGTACTGCCCGTGCGGGGTTAGCTGCGTCTTTTCGCTCTCAAGCAGCAGCGGGGCGGTTGGGGCCAGCCCGCCGAACCCCGCATCCACCAGCCACGGCTGCCCTTTAAGCGTCACCTGAAGCAGCATATGGGTGCGCGCCCCAGCCTCCTCCAGCCGGTTATTGGGGATGACGCTGCCGGTGAGCGGGCGGGCCTCAAACCCGAGCAGGGTGAGTGCATCAAGCAGCAGCAGGTTCAGTTCGTAGCAGTAGCCGCCGCGCCGCTGTACAACGAGCTTACGGAAGATGCTGCCGCTATCAATCGGCACGGGCTCACCCAGGACGGTGCTCAGGGTCTGAAACGGCAATGCCGCCATGTGCCGGGTGAGCAGGGTTTTCAGTGCGGTAAGGTCGCACCGGGTGGGCTTAAACCCTATCAGGTGAAGGTACTCACCGAACTGTGCGGCGTCCATGGCATGTCCTCTACACGGTCAAAACTGTGACCGTTCCATTATCTCAGGGGTTGACCCGCTGAATACGCAGAATCCCGCCGGGCTGCAGGAATACTGGCGGCGCCCGCAGTCTTTCGGCCGCACCGCTAGGCCGGGCCGAACACCTTCTCCAGGTGGGCTATATAGTTCACAATATACTGTTCAACCTGCGGGTTTTTTATGACGTCATTACAGATGAAGGTGGGTAGCTGCGAGGTGCCGATGAACTCGTTAGCCTTATGGAACGGCAGGTATACGGCATCCACGCCCGCACCGTCGAAAAAATCACCGGCACGGGTGAACGCCTCAAGGGGTGCGTTCCAGGTGAGTGAGAGCATATGCTGACGGCCTGTGAGCAGGCCGCCGGTGCCGTACCCCTCGGTGGGACTGGCGCTGCTGCGACCATCATTAGCGTACAGGGTGCCCGCGCCAGCGGTAAACACCTCGTCCATATATTTTTTCACGGTCCACGGCGGGCCCATCCACCAGCCGGGCATCTGCCAGACCACCGCATCCATCCACAGGAACTTATCTACCTCCTGCGGCAGGTCGTACCCCTCATCAATGACGGTTTCACGCGTGTGGTGCCCTTGAGCCTGCAGGGCACTGCGGGCGGTCTGATGCAGGGTGTGGTTCAGGCGGCCCGCCGAGTGGCCGAATGCTTTACCGCCGTCGATCAAAAGAATATTCACTGTAATTCACTCCTTAAACTCAACACCACGAGAACGGTTGGCTGTATTCCAGCCGCTTGTTCCAAAGTACAGGGCTGCTGCGCTGTGAATCAGCCCGTTTCTTGACATGAAACGGACTTTATTCCGGTCTGTTGTCAGTACATGTAACAGATAGGCGGTATTCCCACCCCGGGCAGGGTACAGAATACCGCCGTATATACGCTATAGCAAGAGACCTTAAAATTACCGTTTGCGGTAAATAACCCCGCGGTGGCCGCCTTCTAGGTCGAGACGGCGCTGCGGCTGACGGTCAAAAGTTTTACATCATCCACTGCTCACCGTCTATGCGTGCACTGACAATGTATCGCCCGTCGTGCGGTGTGATGAGGCAGTCAGTCACCGTGGGCGTTGCTCTGCATACTCTGGTCTTCTAGGCGGGGTGCTGGGGCACAGTCCGCCGAAACCCGTATCAACAATCCACGTCCGGTTATCGAACATTACCTCAAGCAGCATATATGTGCGTGCACCGTATTCATCTGGTTTAAACGTGAACGGTGAGCGGACGGGCGGGCCAGCAGCCCAGGAGCATGAGAGCATCCAGCAGGAGTAAGTAAATCGAGTTCGTAACAGTAGCCCCCGCGCCGTTGCAGCACGAGTTTATAAAAGATACTGTCACCATCATGTGACACAGACTGACCCAGCGCGACGCTCAAGGTGTACACACATTTAGGCGTCTTTAGGTTCTTTTCGTCACCAGGAACAAGGACCCGCTGAGCGTAACCAGTATTGAAATAAGGAGGATGAGAATATGTGAGATATTCCAGATGCCTCCGATACCGTAGAGCAGCATCCCGAGGGGAACCGCTACTGAAGAGACAATACTGTCTATATTGGCGAACGACTGCAGTTCATCCTGCTCTAAAGAGGTTTGCACCTTCACATCCCATGACACCGCAGCGGCGGATAAGGTCAAAGATGCGGCAAAGGTGCACATGAAGATCACGATAATCTGCGTGCCGTACCCATACAGATAGACTTGAAGACCCAAGAGAACGGCGGTAGCTACGGCAAGGTAACGCCAGGAGACTTTCTTCCAAACACCCATCAGGATGCTTGCCGAACCTGCTATAGAGCCCAAAGCAAGGGAGGTTGCAACAGCGGCCCAGGATTCCTCATTCAAACGTGAAATCATCTGATGCGGGCCTTCAGCACCCGAAAACCCTAGAGCCAAAGAGATTAACGACCACGCAGCTATTCCCGCTACGATCCATCGGGGAAAACTAACTTTTGCCAGGGAGGAAGCACCGGAAGAAGACTCATGATCGTTGGCAGATGTTGATCCGTTTTGCCCTACAGCCTTCATGAGCAATATGAGTAAAAATATTCCGACCATAAAGGTAGCAGAGTCAATGAATAAGATAACGGGAAACCCGTAGACAAGATATATGAAGGTGGATACTGCGGGAGCTAAAATTCCAAAAGCATCCGTGAAAAAATTACTAAAAGCATTGAAGCTCGTAAGAATATCTTCGGCAACAAGTGTAGGAGTTAGCGTATACCTGGAAGGAACAAAGAAAGAAGTTCCCAATCCGTAAATGCATGATGAAATACACAGAGACAGTATGGAATTGTAGCCTGCTATGACCCAAATTCCGAGAATGAACTGTGCTAAGAACCTGATAACATCTGCGTATATCATGGTCCTGATAAGGGGGAGTATATTACCGTACCTGCGGTACAGCACTGACCCAAAAAGACGTGCACCCCAGAGGCTCAATAGAACTGCAGTAAAGCCGTATCCGCTATTCTCAAGCTCAACGGCAGAGAGCGCAAAAGCAATCGGTATCATCGAATCACCAAGAGTTGAAATAACTATTGATGATAAGAAAATTGCCTCATGCTTACTATATTTAGCTATTTTCAACACAAGCAATGTCTTTCTTGATATAAAATTTTAAAATAATGGGTTTTCGTCATAAGAAAACCCGCTGCATTATTCAAAAACATAAAATCCACGATATATTTCATGGCAACCTCCTCTAGAGTGATGCAGATCTATAATCTGCGTTGTAGATATATACTACATACACTGTCTCAGAACGTGCAAACGCTTACGCAGAGTTGGAATACCTCCACCCTGCGCGCAATAATCCCAGACATAAATACGCAACGAAGATAATATCCAGGAATACATACCCGAATTTTATACAGATATACGGCGGTATTTCGTGCTATATATCAAGCACGGAATACCGCTGTATCTACGCTATATCAAGAGACCGTAAAATTACCGTTTACGGTAAATAACCCCGCGGTGGCCTTCTAAGGTGAGGGTGGCCGGTGCCGCGTTGTTTTGCGCATCTACGAGCCCTTGATCCTGCGGCACGCGTACCATGCGGGAGGTGGTGCCCAGGTTAATGGCCGCCCAGCCGTTTGTAAACGCCCGCGCATGCACCGCCCCGTCGCTTTTCACCGCCTCGGCGGGGGTGCCCAGATCGTACGACATTTCTGGGGAGAACGGGGTTCCGTTGTAACTATCGTGTTCGGTGGCGGCAATACCCGTGAACTGCCCGCCGCCGAAAATCCAGAACCCCGCCAGCCCGTACAGCAGGTTCTCGTCCGTGCCCGTCACCGGTGCTTTCGGCCCGCCGGAGGGGGTGCGCAGGATCGTCACTTTCGGCGCTGTCCGATCGGCGCGCTGAAGCCCCTCGTCGTAGGCTAGGCGCACCTGCCCCTGGGCGCCGCGGCCAATGTGGCGGCTTTGCAGCATGGCGTAGGTGGAGTCCAGAAATTCTTGGGCACCCCAGCCCAGCCAGACTTCCTCAAAACCGCCGCCGTAGGCGCTGTGCGCCTCCCATTTGCCCCACCGCAGGCGCGCCTCGGCAATATTTGGCACCAGAATCTTACCGGCCTTGTTCAGCTCGGCGCCCGCGTACTCGATCAGGTGGTCCAGGCCCGCGCGTACAGTCGCCATGGAGTCGACGTTGCGGATAGGCAGGTTCAGCCCGTAGTAGTCGCTCTCAATATCGTTATCGCCCATCACCCCGTCAAATGGCGAGTCACGCAGTTCTTTGACGACCGAATCCATCCAGTACCAGCGGTAGTCGGAGTCCCATACCGCCATCTGGTAGTGCTGGGGGTAGCCGCGCCACTCAATGAGTGAGCCGTCCGTACGGCGGGCGTACAGGTCTTTGCCGTTTTGCAGCGCCTGCTGCGCCGTATCCCAGGAGACCCCGGAGGAGTAGATGGGCCCCGGCTCGTAGGAGCGGGTGGAGGAGAGGCATTTATAGGCCAGCACCACCATATCCGGCGCATTCTTTTTCAGGTACAGTGCCGCGTCCTGCTCCCAGGGCTGCAGAATAGCAACCGAATAGTTCTGCACAGCAAACTCTAGCTGTTTCCGGGTGATCGGGTCCCCACCGTAGCGTATCCACGCACCAAAACGGCCGGGCACACCAGCCCGCAGAGCTGTATTATTAATCATTCCTCAGTATATTTTGACGGTCGTGCGGGCAGCCCACCAAGCTTACGGTAGATGCGGTTGTAATGCTCCATCACCAGGCTCAACTGGAAAAACTTCTCCACGCGCGCATACGCGTTACGGCTATACTGCTCATACAGCCCAGGGGTTTCCATAATGATGCGCAAGGCGCGGGCAAAACCGGTCACATCCCCCGGAACAGTTAAGATGCCACAGTTACCAATTTCTTTCCCGTCGGAGGCGTCCAAAATATCGTCGATCAACTGCGACATGCCGCCCACATCGGTACTCACCAGCGGTATAGACGCAGCCATCGCTTCCAGCGCCACGACGGGTTGCCCCTCATTATAGCTAGGCATTAGCAGCAGGTCGTAGTTCGCCAGCATTTGGCGCACCTTCACCGTCCCGTGGAATGTGATGAACTGGCCCATCCCCAAGTCTTCAATCAGGTTCAGGCACTGCTGGTAGTAGTCGATGCGGTGGTCGGTGGGGCCCAGCACGTCCAGGTGAAAGTTCATGATGCCAGCATCACGCATCTGCGCCAGGGTGCGAATCAGATCCGCCAAGCCCTTAATCGGCACCACGCGCGCAATGAACACGAACCGCCACACGTGGTTGCGGGCGTCCTCAAAGATTTTCATGCGCGCAGCCATGCGGGCTTCAAGGGCCGCGTGCACGCTCTCAATCAGCATACCGTTGGGCAGAATAATCGCGTGATCTTCACGATCGCCGGGGTTCAGCTGGTCGATGGGCGCACCCAAACCGCGCGCCTCTTCCAGGGCCTTGGGGTACAGGTAGGTGATCATGTCGGCGCTCGGGTAGCAGAACCTGCCCATCTCAACGAACCAGGTGACCCAGACTCGCTCGTCGAAGGTGACCGGGCGTTCCATGAACAGCTTATAGTCGGCCGTGACCGGCTTATCCATTGGGCGTTCAAGCTTCGTATTCGCCGTGTCGCGCACATACAGATTGTGTTCGGTCAGCAGGAACTTCGACCCGTAGTCGCGTGCAGCGGCGGCCGCAATGAGCGAAGCGTACCCGGTGGTGTGCGCGTGGTACACGCGGGCGTACGGCATGTTCTGGCGCAGCAGGGCGTACAGCAAAGACGTGAAATCGCGGACCTTCCAGAACAGTTCGGTCAGCGGAATCTCGGAGAGGAACCCCCAGGTGCCCATCGCCTCCATGAACTCGCGGCTGCCCACCACCGAGAACAGCGGGAAGGAGCGGGTGCGCGGGTTAATACCCTCATCGTACAGGTCCCACAGCGGGTTCATGTCCCCCTTCACCAGCGCGGAGAACGCCTCAAGGATGCGCCGCACCAGCTTTTTCCGCTGCCGCGCGTTCATGCGCAGGTGTGTGGGGTCGCAGTCGTGGGCGAACTCTTCCTTAAACTCTTCCATGCTCAGGTAGATCACACGCACCCATTTAACGTTCTCCGGCACGCCGTAGAGGTCTTCTTGGGGGGAGTTTGAGTCCCAGGCGATGTGAATAATCCCGAACGTCAGATCCGGGTTCTCCGAGACAATGTCGTGCACCACCGACGACACTCCACCCTTAAGGTACGGGTAGGTGGACTCCATGACGATAGCGACATCGACATCCGGGTAGTCGGGGTCTGGGGTGCGCGGCACCGGTGCTGGGCGGCGCAGAGGTTCATAGACGTTTCGCATGTGGTGTTCCTAGCGGGAAAGCTACCAGGCGAGCGCGCGACGCCAGAAGAGAGAATGCTCCGGCGAAGCCCACGCGCGACGGTAGAAGGTGTAGGCGATAATGGCGAGTATGGCCTCCCCCAGGATAAGGGGGAAATAGCCGCCCTCATTGGGCATAATGGCGAAGATGATGCATACCAGCACCAGGTGCGCCACACCGATAAGCTGAGAGATACGGTACAGGCCCATGAATTCGATCTGGTAGTTGCACAGGGTAACCACCAAGAACAGCCCGGCGGCAATAATGCCGGCGAACCCTATGGGGAACACGTGCGGGATGGCGACGAGCATGATCAGCCCGGTAATGACCGAGGCGAAAATGGCGACCGTGAGGCTGCGAACCATCGCGTAGTTCGACACGTGGGTTGCTTCTTTGGCGGTGTTAGTGACCTGGGCGAAGGGTTTCTCTTCGAAGGTGCTCCACAGTTTCTTAATGACGAGGTTCACCCGGTCTGCTTCGGCCACGAAGAAGTAGTTGTAGGCCAGCACGCACGGGATGAGGCTGATGTAGATGGCGACCACGTTAATCTGCCCGTGGGCGGCGACGAACAGTACGTACTTATCGGCCCACAGCACCGAGCCGGTGAGGAACCCGCGCAGCGCATCCTGGGCCACATGAATAATGGGGGTGCGGCTGAATACTTTGAGCTGACGAATGTTCTTACGCAGGCACAGCAACAGCACAATAATGCCTGCGGTGGGCGGCAGGAACCAGAAGATGGGGAAGAACAGCAGCGCCGCCGCGTACCCGAGCCAGGCGAAGAACCAGTCCACCTGGTTTTTAGCCAGGCTTGGCAGCACGAGCAGCTGCGCGAAGGCGAGGTTAAGCACGCTGAGTATGAGGTAGGATACAACAGCGGATGCGCTCCAGTGCATGATGAAGATCAGCGGCAGCGCAAAGAGGATAATGAGGGGCAGGGTGGTCAGGTAAATGTATGGCCAGTTGCGGGCGAACGCGGCTACGTCGCTCACGCGCTGGTATGCGGGGGTTTTGAGGAGGGCTTTGAGCTGGCGAACTTTGTCGGCGGTACCTTCCTTGAGTTCCGTCTCAAGTCTTTCGGTGAGTTCTTGACGGTTTTTTGCGACCCGCTTGTGTTCTAGTTCGATGGCGCGGTAGATGGGCATACAGGCGGCCTGGCTGAGCCAGGGCACGGTGATGGATGCTGCAAGAATAACGTGTACGAGGGGTACGTCGCCGAGACGGTACCTGCCCAGCTCTGGTGTGACAACCGGGAAGACGACCATCAGCAGGGCGACGGGCGATACGTAGAGTAAAAAGTTGTAAAGAAGACGCAGTTTTTTACGCGTGGCGTCCTCTTGTGCGTCGGTGGGTGCCAAGGGAATATGCCTTTGTGGTTGGGGTAGTGGTTGGGTGTGGCTGGTTATAGTACTAGTCTACGGTGATTGTGAGCGAGACCTTCACACCCCGTGCGGGTGGGTGCACCGTGCAATGTGTGTAGTGTTGGCGGCTGGTGCTTGTCTCGCCTAAATATTGTTTTATCTGCGTCTGAGCCAGCTGCGGGCGGGCCTTTCCATCATGTTGTCCTCAAGGTATAGGCTTACGTTAACTTTCAGTCTGTACATGATATTAGCGCACACCGGGATGGTATTCATTAACCGGTATAAATGCGCGTGTTTATCGTTGGGGTTATTTCCGCGTAATTGCGGGTTTTACCTTGATTTCTAGAGTATTTTTCCTTCGGCGTGGTGTATTTAAATCTCTACTTAACGGCGAATAAAATGAAATATTATTCGCACCACGTTTGTTTGACGTATTGTGTAAAACACCGTGCTAACTGCCTGCGGCAACAATCTCCAGACGTTTAATAATGCCCCCATACCCCCGTGGTACGTCAAATTGAGATTACCAATAAATCCCTCACTATGTGTGGGGTTTCACACTAAAAACCACATTTTTATGTCCTGCACCACCCGGAGGCGGGCGCGGGGCGCCTTCCTAGTCCGCGATGCACCTTCAAACCAGATGCTGGGCGTCTCCTTGAAGCCGGGCGCGGAGCACAGCGAAAGGCCCGGCACCCCGCTCTGCTGAGTGGGAGCACCGGGCCTTTTCAGCCTTATCTGGCGGTAACGCCCCTTAGGATGCGCTAGAGAGCGTGCGCAGGGCCACCGAAATCACAGCCAGACGCGGGTGCCCGGCCGGTGCCGGTTCAGCCTCACGGATTTCGGCGAGAACACGGTCAATATTGCCCACACGGGTCGGGTGGTTCTCAACCCATTCCTGAAGCGCCAGCTGCGCCCCGGCGGGGGTGTGCGTCTCATGCTTGCCGTTCTCAGAGGCCACAGAGATCGCCAGCTCGGCGGCGGTCTCGTACAGGCTGCCGCGCATCGCCTGACGTGCCAGGGTCTCCCAGCGGTCATTACGCGGCAGCTCGCTGATCAGGCCCAGCAGCTGATCCACCTTGAACCGGTCGTAGGATGCGAAATAGATCGGCGCCAGCTCGGTTGCACCCAGGCTGTTGTCCCGTGCGGAACGGATAACGTCCATGAGGGCGTAACCTTCGAACCCGCGAATCCAGATGACGATAAGATCCTCCGGCAGGCCCCACTCTTCACCGAGTACACGCTTAGCGCGCACCCGCTCACGGGAAGCTTCCGAGAGGTATTCGGGCAGGTTGTGGCGCAGGGAGACGACCTCGCCAAAGTTCTGCAGCATCTGGCCGATGCTGATGCCGGCAACCACGCCGCGCTCAGCAATCAGCCAGCGCACCACGCGGTCCAGCACACGCTGGTTATCACGCAGTACCGTGTACCATGCCTCCAGGGCGGTGGTGGCTGGCAGCGCGCGGTGCAACGCGGCGGACTTGCCAAGCTCGAACAGTTCGCGAGCCACAATAAAGGCACGCGCCACAGAGTCCACACCAACATTGGTTTCTTCCGTCACACGGTAAGCGAAGGTAATACCGCCCAGGTTCACCATCTCGTTGGCGACGCGGGTGCAGATAATCTCCTTACGCAGCGGGTGTGATTCCAGGTACTCGCCGAAACGCCGCACCAGGGCTGCCGGGAAGTACTCGTGCAGTACCCCGCTCAGGTAGGGGTCGTCCGCGAAATCGGTTTGCTCCAGGGCGTGCGTGAGGTAAATCTTCACGTAGGCGGCCAGCACCGACAGCTCGGGGCGGGTCAGGCCCAGCCCGGTCGCCTCAAAACGCGCCTGCAGCTGCTTATCCGTGGGCAGGAATTCGACCTTGCGGTTCAGCCCTGCGTTCGCCTCCAGGTGGCGCATCAGGCGCTTGTACACGTTAATGCCCAGGAACGTCTCGTGGAACTCACCCTGCAGCAGCACGTTCTGCTCAATATTGGTTTCAAGCACCTTAGCACCCACCTCGTCCCGCAGGGACTCAATGAAGTCGGCGCGCTCTTCAGCGGCAAGCTCACCGCCGGTCACCAGGCGATCCACCAGGATCTTAATGTTCACCTCGCGGTCGGAGGTCTCCACACCGGCGGAGTTGTCGATCGCGTCAGTATTAATAATGACGCCGTTCTCGGCGGCCTCCACACGGCCCAGCTGGGTGAAGCCCAGGTTGCCGCCCTCACCCACGATCTTGGCGCGCAGCTCGTTACCGTTCACGCGCAACGCGTCGTTGGCTTTATCGCCCACCTGCAGGTTGTCCTCGGTGGATGCTTTCACGTAGGTGCCGATACCGCCGTTGTAGAGCAGGTCAACCGGTGCCTTCAGAACCGCCGCGAGCAGCTGTGGGGGCGCCAGTTCGGTCACGTCCTCGCCCAGGCCCAGGGCTTCACGAACCTGCGGGGTGATCTCAATCGACTTGGCGCTGCGCGAGTACACGCCGCCGCCAGCGGAAATCAGCTCACGGTTGTAGTCCTGCCATGAGGAGCGCGGCAGGTTGTACAGGCGCACGCGCTCTTCAAACGAAATCGCCGCATCCGGGTTCGGGTCAAGGAAAATATCGCGGTGATCGAAGGCAGCAACCAGGCGGGTCTTCTGCGAGAGCATCATGCCGTTGCCGAACACGTCACCAGACATATCACCAATACCGACGGCGGTGAATTCCTCCGCCTGGCAGTCATGGCCCAGCTCCGCAAAGTGGCGCTTGACGGACTCCCACGCGCCGCGGGCGGTAATGCCCATCGCCTTGTGGTCGTACCCGACCGAGCCGCCGGATGCGAACGCATCGCCCAGCCAGAACCCGTACTCGGCGCTAATAGCGTTTGCGGTATCTGAGAATGCGGCGGTTCCCTTATCGGCGGCGACCACCAGGTAGTAGTCGTCCCCGTCGCGGGCCACGATACCTTCGGGGCGTACCACGGTCTCGGTGCCGTCAGCAGACACCTTGAGGTTGTCGGTCACATCCAGCAGGGAGCGGATGAACACCTTGTAGGATTCGCGGCCCTCAGTGATCCAGGCGTCACGGTCCACGGCCGGGTCAGGCAGCTGCTTGGGGTAGAAGCCGCCCTTGGCGCCGGTGGGAATAATCACGGCGTTCTTCACCATCTGCGCTTTCACCAGGCCCAGCACCTCGGTGCGGAAGTCATCGCGGCGATCCGACCAGCGCAGGCCGCCGCGGGCCACGTCACCAAAGCGCAGGTGCACGCCCTCCACGCGCGGGGAGTACACGAAAATCTCGTACTTGGGGTGCGGCAGGGGCGCGAAAATGAGTTCCTCGGAGGCGACTTTAAACGCCAAGGATTCACGGTTAAGGTACGCGTTGGTGCGCAGCACGGCGCGGATCACGCGGGTCAGTGACCGCAGGTAGCGGTCGGCGTCCAAGGTGGGGATCTTATTGAGCTCTTCACGCAGGCGCTCAATCAGCTCGGCGCGCTTAGCCTCACGGGCCTCGTCGGTGAGCCCGTTCTTCGGGTTAAAGCTGGTGTGGAAGAAGTCCACCAGCAGCAGGGTGACGGCGGAGTTCGCCAGCAGGGTGTTCGACATGAACGAGGGGGTGTACCCCAGGCCCAGCTGAATCAGGTAGTGGTTAAAGGCGCGGAATAGGCTCGCCTCCTGCCAGGTGAGGCCCTCTACCAAGATCAGCCTATCGAGCGTGTCAGATTCGCGCTGGCCCAGCAGGTAGGCGTTCAGCGCGTCCTCGTAGAGCGAGGCGACTTCCTCGGGGTCCACGCCCTCGGGGAATTCCACACCGAAGTCGTACAGGTAGACGCGTGAACCGTCTTCCCTGGTGAGTTCGGAGGGGTTCTGATCGGCGACGATCAGGCCCATATTCTGCATGACGGGCAGAAGCTCGGTGAGGGTGTGGGGACTGGTTAGGTAGGTCTTCAGGCGGGTGACGTTGCCTGCGCCGTTTTCAACTTTGATAGCGGCGGGCTTAGTGGTCTCAGCCATTAGAGATTCAAAAGTCACGATATCCTCAATTGCATTTTCTACTTCGTATTCGGCACGGTAGGCCATGGGTGCGGCTTCCGCCCACGCGGCGGCCAGGCGGCGGCCCTCAATGCCGGGTTTAAGCGTCTCAAGTGCGGCGGCGGTGGCTTCCGCCCAGGAGCGGGTGGCCGTCTGCAGCCGCTTTTCGAGAGCGCTAATATCCGTTTCCGGCACAGCCGTGGGGTCGGTGAGCCGGATACGGAAAAATATACGGGCCAGCGACGACGACGAGAGGTAAATCTGGTAGTCGATGGCCTGCAGGTCGAACTCCTCACGGAACACCTGCTGGATGCGGTTAAGCACGGTGGTGTTGAACCGATCACGCGGAAGGTACACGACCGCGGTAATGAACCGCTCAAACCGGTCCACACGCAAAAACAACCGGGTTTTACGGCGCTCTTCCAGCCCCATAATCCCTTTGAAAGTTTCGGTGAGGAAATCCACCGACGCCTGTATCAGCTCAAGGCGCGGGTAGTCTTCAATAGCGCCAATCAGCGCCTTATCGGAGTGGGAGCCGGGGTGGAACCCTAGACGGCGGCGAACCATGGCGATCCGCTCACGAATCAGCGGCGTCTCAACAGCTGGCAGTGAGTACGCCTGCCGGGAGAACAGCCCCAGGATGACGTACTCGCCCACCACCCGGCCGGTGGCATCGAAACGGCGCACCCCCACATAGTCGAGGTAGTCGGTGCGCCCCACGGTGGAGCGGGTGTTCGCTTTCGTCACATACAGCGGGCGGGGCATAAGAGCGCGGTCCAGCGCCTTCCCGGAGAGAGGGATACTGTGCTTACCCTCGGTGGAGCGCAGAATACCCAAGGCACTGCCGGGCTTGTCAACAAGCTCAAACCCTGCAGCGCCCGAGGTGAGCACACGCTCTTTCACGCCGAGGAACAGGAAATTCCCGCGGGTCAGCCAGCGCAGGAACTCCTGGCAGGCAATAACCCGTGCGGCTGGCTCGTTCCCGCCGGGGTGGGCGTTGAACGATTCCTGCCCGTCACCAAGGGTGACCCCGCGCAGGGCATCCATGGAGGTGATAATGTTATTGACCTGCAGGACCATCTTCTCGTTATCGCGGGCAGCAGCGTGCACGTCGGAGAGGGTTTTCGTCACGCCCTCACGCAGCGCCTGAACCCGTTCGGCACTCAGGTGCCTGGTCAGCCGTAACGCAATCCACGACTCAACGGCCACGCTTGAACCGGGCGGGGCATCTTCTGAGAGTTTCAGGGCGGGGATCCCCAAGGTGGCGGTGTCGCCGCTGGCCACGGGCTTATCAACTCCGGTGCCGCGCACAACCAGCAGATTACCGTCGGGGCCGCGCTCAACCACGAAGAGGGGGTGGAAAATCGACTCGATACCGCCGAACTCAGAGGAAACATAGGCGGTGATGGAGCTTACCAGGTGCGGCATATCGTCATTTACGATGAGCACCATGGTGGAATGTTCGGTATCGTGCACCTCAATCAGGGGGGTGCCGGGTGCGCGTGTCTGCGCCAGCTCACGATGCGTGCGGGCCAGCGCCTCCAACTGCGCCGAGGTGTAGCCTTCGCGGTCGGTGTCCGGGCTGTTGTGGAAGTATTGCTCTATCCATGCATCGGCGCCAGAGTAGCGTCCCATAGCGTTGTCACTCACTGACAAGGTATGCCTCCGAAGTTCTATCACTTCACTGTGACGGTGTGTCTGTTATCTGCGCTTGCGCGTGTAACCTAACCCAAGCTTATACCTATTCTGCCTGTATTCTCTTCAAAATGCACGACTAGTCCCCGAATTTTCTAGCTCAGGGCGAAGAACAGCACCATATTTCGGCTCCGAAATATACGGTGCGCAGGCAGCCTCTCACATGGTGGAATCCACGCCGTGGGTGCCCCTAATTATGAGGAGGTAAGCCCCAGGGTGCGGCTGTAGCGGGTTGCGAGCCAGGTGCACATCATCAGCTGCACCTGGTGGAATACCATCAGCGGCAGCATCAATAACCCGAGCGAGCCGGAACCGAAAATAATAATCGCCATGGGCAGGCCCGCCGCCAGCGACTTCTTCGACCCGCAAAATTGGATGGTGATGCGGTCCGCACGGTTAAACCCAAGCTTTCGGGCGATCACGTCGGTCACCCACAGCATGAACGCAACCATGAGCGCCGTAATAACCACCAGCAGCACAATCTGCCACCAGTCCACGCGCGTCCACACCCCCTGCACCACCGAGGCTGAAAACGCCGAATAGACGATCATCATGACCGAGAACTTATCGAGCCACTTGGTGGTGGGTTTCTTCGCGAACTCCCCCACCCACTGCCGGGTGAGCTGCCCCAGCAGAAACGGAAGGAACAGCTGAACAGCAATATCAAGGAACACGCTGCCGGAGATCGCCACATGGTCGCTGTTCATGAGCAGCATCGCTAAGAGCGGGGTGGCGAGCACCCCCACAATGCTTGAGAGAGACGCACTGACAATCGCCGCCGCCACATTCCCTCCGGCAATGGACGTAAAGGCGATTGATGCCTGCACCGTTGAGGGCACGAGCGTCAGAAACAGCAGCCCCAGGTACAGCCCGTCACCAAGCACGAACCGCAGCGGGTAAAGCGCCAGCCCGAACAGGGGGAAAAGCACGAAGGTACAGGTGAGAATCATGGCGTGAAGCCGCCAATGCGCCAGCCCTTTGAGGGCCTCACTGGTGGAAAGGCGCGCACCGTACAGGTAGAACAGCAGCGCCACAGCAAACTTGGTTCCGGTGCTGAACCATGCGGCGAAGTCCCCGCGTGCCGGGATAAAAATCGCCAGTATCACGGCGGTAATGAGCATGACGATAAGCGCATCAGGACGTTTTCCCTTGAGTTTGCTGAGCATGACCCCATTCTACTCGCACCCCAGGCGCCTTAGAGCTCCGGAACGCACCGGTGTGCCTGCATCGCGGCGCCTTCACGCGGCGCTTTCCCTGCCGTGTTTACCGAACCGAGCGTCCCGGTGTTCCCCGAGGCGCTTATGCGCCGTGGTACGCGGCGGCCGCCTCACAGTACCTGCAAGGCGGCCGCGCACTGCCCCGCAATATCAGGGCACAACGTATATTCAGTTTTTAGAATATTTAATCGGTGGAGGAGCCGCCGAAATCCGTTGAAAAGCCGAAATCCGTCCCGGAGTCTGACCCGCTATCCGTACTGACGTCCGAGCTGGAACCTGAATCGTAATCTGCGGCAGAGCCTGCGCAGGAGTCCCCCGCAGAGTCGCCGGTATCGGCGGGCGCGTCGGTGTCCGAGCACGTGGCGTCAGGCTCAGCCGGGGTTTGTTCAGCCGGGGTTTCTGGTTCGGCGGGTCCAGAGCCTGCCTGCGGGTCAATACCGTATGTATTATGGGCCTGCTGCTGTGCGCTTTCACCATCGTGCTGCGGTGCCGTTGAGCTATCCTGCCCTGTTGGCACATAGTACCCGTAGCCTTGCCCGGGCTGAGGCTGCTGCGGCTGACCGGGGCGGCTCGGGGCAACCTGCGAACCGGGGTCGTAGCCGTACGGCTGCTGCATCTGCCCAGCGCCGCCTGGTTGTGCACCTGGTTGTGCAGTACCCGGCTGAGCACCGCCGGGCTGCTGCCCGGGCTGCACATAGTATCCGTAGGTGCCCTGCTGCGGCCCGGGCTGTGCGGGCTGCTGCGGCTGCGGCTGCGGGTACTGTTGCGGTTGCGGCTGTGCCTGGTGCGGCTGGTACGGCTGAGGCTGTCCCGGCTGCGGTGCTGGGCCGTACCCGGGCGGCTGCCACATGGGCTGCTGCCCGCCGCTGGCGGCGTACTGTTCCCACCGGGAGGCGTAGGCGGCGCGGGCAGCCGCATCCTGCCACCCGGTGTATAGGGTGCCCTCGAACTTCGGTGCGCCCTCGGGGTTGGGTGGGGTGTGCAGCTGCACGGTGTCCAGGCTGTAGTTCTCCCAGGCAGGCTTCTGTTCCTGCATAAACGCATCCGCCTGCAGCGGGTCGGGCCACAGCGGTACCGGCTCGGAGGAGGGGATGAGCGCGGGCACCGAGGGCGGGTTGTAGGTGGGCCGCCAGAAGAGGCGCCCCGGTTCTTGGCGGTTACGGATCGCGTGGGCGCGCCAGGTCAGCACCGGGTGGGAAGAGATGAGGTTAACGAACCATACGGCCAGTCCCCCGTCGGTGACGGCGCGGTCGGCGAACTCGTCAAAGTTCACCTGCTTGTTCAGGTACTTACCGCCGGCGAGCACTTTCATGCCTCCCCTGGCGCCATCGGGTGAGAGGCGGTAACCGAAGTTATCGGCGGTGTACTCCTGCGCGCGTGAAAGCGCCTGCCCAACAACGGGCAGCCGCATGAAACTATTGGTGAACAGCAGCCGGAAATAGCTCACGTGGCCTGCGGCGATATGCCCCACCTCGTGCCCGATAACGTAGCGCAGCGCCTCGGGGTCACGGGTTTTACCGCCAACCTCGAACATGTCGGAGTATACGCAAATGTAGCGGCGGAACCCGTGGCCGGCGGCGAAGGCGTTCAGCGTGCCGTTGCCGCTAATAACGTAGGCGTCGGGGACGCGGCGCAGACCAGCGGCGCGGGCGGCCTCAACGACCATCTGGTACCCCTCAGGGAACTGGGTGGGAGACATGCGGATGCCGCGCACGCGCTGCTGTGCGTAGAGTATGGCACGCGCAATGTAGATGAGCAGCGGCCCCAGCACCAGCAGCACCACGAACTGTTGGAGGTACTCCTGCATGTAGTATTCGGCGGATCCGGTACGCGGGTAATCGCCGAAATCCCCCAGGGAGTCCCTGCTGTCTATCACGAGCAGGAAGGATTCGATAATGAAAACGATCAGACCAATGTACGAGATGAGGGTAAACGAGTAGGCGGCAATGAGCCAGGGCAGCTCACCGGGGTGCCGCAAACCGTTGACAGCCTTATACGGCAGCAGGCTCTGAAATCCCCAGAATTTAGGGGCGGGTAGCGGGCTGGTGGGGGTTTGCCGTTTGTCTTCGGGCAGCCACCCTTGACTGAGATCGTTGGGCAGGCCGCCCCCACCGGCGGGGTTCGGCTGGTCCGGTCCGTGCTGGGTCATGCAGTAGTCCAGTTCTTGGTGTCTTTTTGTCTTTATCCCAACTGTACCGTGTTTCCTTGAGGGCGGGTACACGGTTGGCGGCTCTCTCACGGCACTTTAGGGTGGGCCGCGCCGGGGCGTGTTACCCAGCCATGACCGCGCGGTGGGCGCTGCCGCTCGGGTAGGGTAGAAGGGTGGATGCTCAGAGAATCAGCGTAGAGGCCCGCCTGCGCGCCGTGGCCCCTGAACAGCAGCTGCTGTTTGGTGCGTGCTGTGTGAAGCGGATGCTTCGGTGCGTGGCCTCCTATGACCGGTTATTGGTTGATTGTGGGCGGGTACCGGGGTGCTATGAGCACGCCGATGCGTTCCTGCGCAGGATTTTTGGGTATCTTGAGCACGGCAGCTTCTCATCCCCACCAGAGAATATGCGTATTCGTGAGAAAATATTCGCCCTTATTCCCGATACTGACGATCTGCCGGATGATGCGGCGGTACTGGCTCAGAACGCGCTGATTGCGCTGTCGTACCTGTACGATTTTGTGCTTGACCCTAACCCCGTGTATGCACTGTACTGCAGCGATAAGCTCGCAGAGAGCGTGGATCTTCTGCACTACCCGCAGGGTGAGGCGGCGTCAGATGCCGCACTAGCCCGCGAGTACGCCACGCAGCTGCGGTGCCTTTCCCTCATTGGGGCCGGGGCAGCTTCGGGTGAGCTGCACGCATTCGCTGCCTCCCACTGCGTACCGTGCAACTAGGGGTGCGCGGTTTCAAGCGTGTGGTGCTGCCGCATATGAACAGCACAAGGGGCGGCCCGCCGCCGGCGCTCGTTACCTCACCGGCGGGAACCGCCCCTAGCCTTTAAGTTATGGGGATGTTCCGAAGAATACAGGGCACCTTACAACCCTGTACCACTCTCGCTCTACTACAACACTCGCTCCATTACACCCCCATAACTTCTGGTCCTGCTTGTTTAGCAGTACCAGAACTTAATGGCGCCGTGGATGCGCTGGCCGGCCACGCCCCAGTTTTCTCCGGGCACGATCACGCCTTTTTCGACTGTTTTATCCACGTAGCTGCCACCCGCGCCGCCGCCTGCACCGAATGCGCCCGCGCTGAACGCTCCGGTGGGTCGGGTGATGCCTTTGCTGGCCTCACCTTTGGCGTGGTCCTCTGCGGGTGTGCTTTTCGCCGAGTCTTTAGTTTCTTCGGGGGCCGATACGCCGGGTGCGGTTCCGCCTTCACCCTGGTATGCGGCCAGTGCGGCCACTGACCCTGACCCGCCGCCGCCGTAGCCGCCTCCACCGGTGCCGGAGTGCACAATGGTGGCGAGGGTTTCAGCGCCAAGGGTCACGCTGGAGTACTGTGCGGAGCTTTGCGCACCGTCAGCTTTGCGGTCGTCGCCGGCTTTGCCGCCTTTCTGGCCCGCAATGGTGTTATTGACGATGCTCACCCCTTGGGATGATTCGGCGTGGATAGCCCCGCCGCTGGGGAGCCGCAGCGCCGGGTTGGGGCCGCCTTGGCCGCCGTCTCCGGTGGGCTCACCGCCCTGACCACCGTTGGCGGGGATGGCCGCCGAGGTGTCGTTGACGAAGGTTGCTGCCGTACTGGCTGCTGCGTTTGCTTTTTCACCGCCTGAGCCGCCGTAGATCGGCTCGTTCATCTGCCAGTACAGGTCTTGATTGTCGTTTGAGCGCTGGTTAATGAGGATGCCAGCGCCGCCACCAGCACCAGCGACCACGAGGGGCTCATTATTGAAGAGGATGGCGGATGCGCCGCCACCGGTGGGGCCAAAGAATTCTTTAGCGTTTTCACCGGCCCTGTCGGTGAGGGAGGGGCCGTGGGCGCCTCCGTTGCCGTAGCCTTTGCCGGGGTTTACGCTGTTGCCGCGGTTGTAGCCTCCGCCTTCGCCAGCAATAAAGGTGAATTTTCCGGTGCCGTTAAGGCGCACGATGCCTTTAACGGTTGTACCTGCACCGCCTATACCGGTGATGCCGGTGGAGTCGTCGCTGAATGAGCCGCCTGCGGCTCCGGTGACTTCAAAGTGCAGTTCTTTGGCGTCTGCGGGGACGTCCCACACGAGTTCTTGCGCGTAGTTTTCGTGTTTTTTCAGCCCGCCTTTGCTCTGGTCGGGCAGGCACTCGGTAGATGATGCATACGCCGGGACTGCGGTGGTGGCTAGCACTGCCGGAGCTGACCACGCTGCCCCTGCCACAAGTTTGCGGCGTGAAATATTGTTATTCATCCGTATTCTCTTATCTATCGGCGCTACTTTTTTATTGCGGCCGCTGATAATACATGAAGTGTAACGAGGTCGGGGGTTCCGCTTTCTTGCGGATACTGCCCTAATGCATTATCTGCCGCATCTGACCCCTTTAGTCTAGCAGTATAATTCTTCGCTTTTTTGCGTTTTGTGCATTCTATGTGCGGTATCACTAAATATTTTTAGAGGGCATTCACACGGGGGCTTTGGGCGGCTTTCCCCCGTCATACCGCGACATTAGGGGAACCGCACCAGTCGGAATAACGAAACATACAGAATGTGTAAATATGCAGAATATTTATTACTTTTACACCACAAAATACCGTAAAAAATGGAATATTTTACCCATAAAGTATTCATTTTTTAGAAATAAAAATAGCATTCTCAAGAATATTTAATCATAGTTGCCACGGAATATAGTGCGAGGGTATTCACTAAAACTTTATACGTTTAAAGCCCGGCGCCTCCCCTTCTGCGGGGAGACGCCGGGCTTTAAACCGGGGCGCACACGCTACACTGCGGCAGCCTTCGCTTGTCAGCAGCTTATACGTGTGCTACAAGGTTACGGTTATGCGCGTACCAGTTCTTCGGTGGCTTCGGCGATCGCCTTCTCCTCGTTGGTGGGGATGACGAACACGGCAATGCTCGAATCCTCGGTTGAGATTAGGCGCGGTTCGGGGGAACGCTTCATGTTCTCTTCCTCGTTGCAGCGAATGCCCAACGGTGCCAGGCGGTCCAGCACCAGCTTGCGGAAGTCGCCGGAGTTCTCGCCAATACCGGCGGTGAAAATAAGCGCCTGCGCGCCGCCAACCACCAGGTTGTAGCCGCCGATGTACTTCATCAGACGGTATGCGGTCATGTCCAGGGCCAGCTGTGCGCGCTCATCGCCCGACTGCGCAGACTCCACCACCTTACGCATATCGTTGGAACCCGCCAGTGCCAGCAGACCGGACTCCTTGTTAAGGATGGTATCCAGGCGTTCCGCATCGATCTCGGGGTCGCGGGTGAGAATCGTGGTCAGCGCGGAGGGGTCAATATCACCCGAACGGGTGCCCATCACCAGGCCAGCCAGCGGGGTGTAGCCCATCGACGTATCCACGGACTTTCCGCCCTTCACGGCGGTCACGGATGCGCCGTTGCCCAGGTGCGCCACCACACCGTTAAATTCGTCGCGGGCAATACCGAGCATATCTGCGGCAACGTGGGAGACGTATTCATGGCTGGTGCCGTGGAAGCCGTAGCGGCGAATACTGTACTTATCAGCCAGGTCATAAGGAATAGCGTAACGCCAGGCGTGCTCGGGCATGGTCGAGTGGAACGCGGTATCGAACACTGCAACCTGCGGCAGGTCTGGCCAGGTGTGGAAGGCGGCACGCATACCCTTCACGTGCGCGGGGTTGTGCAGCGGCGCGAGCGGGGACAGCGCATCAATCTCGTCGATCACCTGCTCGTTGAGCAGCACGGGGTGGGTGAACTTCTCGGCACCCTGCACCACGCGGTGGCCGATAGCCTGCAGTTCGCGGCCGTGCAAAACGTCTTTAAGCTTGTCAGCCATCATGTGCAGGGCGACTTCGTGGTCGGGAACGTCAGTACCGATGTTTTCAATGAGACCGGAGGTGAGCATCTGCTCTGCTTCGGGGGCGGAGGTGTCACGCACCTGGTATTTGAGAGATGAGGAACCTGCGTTCACAACAAGAATAAGCATAGGTTTTTAGTTTCTTTCTGAAATAAGTTGGGTTAGACCCAATCGTCGTCCTTTATATCCTACTTGAGGTGTGGGCCAACGAGCCAGATTCCGTGAGCAGCGGGTATTTGGCCCGAGCAGCGAAGAAAATACCCTCTTTCGGGCTACTATCCTCTGCCCGTGAAGAAGATAGGGCAGGGTGAAGGGTGCCTCAACCAGGGCAGGTGGGTGTTAGGCGTGGGCTGCGGTGAACGGGTGCGCATCCAGGTAGATGGCGAGCAGTTCGTCGGTCACATCCAGCTCATAGGCGAGCGCGGAGAGGTTATCTGGGTAGAACGCGGCGGCGCGGCGCAGTATAACCGGGTCAATGAGGTTTTCGGCGGCTTTCAGGTCGCAGGCGCGTTCGCGGCGGGCGCTGTATAGGGCGTCCCAGGCGTCGTGTTCATCGCCGCGGGTGGCGTGCACAAGTTCGTGGGCGAGTACGGAGCGTTCTTGCCGGGTGAGCATGCCTTCCCGCAGGATAATGGTGCGGCTGGCGTGGTCGTAACGGCCGAGTATCCCCTGCCCTGGGGTTCCCCAGATAATGTCTACCCCGAGCGCGTGTGCGTGCGTGTAGGGGTCGTAGTTAGGCACCGAAGAATCCCTCCTCACTGTCGTAGGGTTCGCCGCGTTTTGCCGCGAGGGCGTAGTTGTCGGCGGTGTATTCGTTCTCTGTTGCGGTGGGTGCGCCGCCGGTGGGGGCCGAGGCTGAGGGTGTGGGCGGCGCACTGGCGGGTGCTGCGGCGGGTTGCGGCGTGGCGGGTGATACTGGGGTGGTGTTCATGCGGCGCAGGACTTCGCCCATGAGGTCTTCGTTGGAGACGTCGCGGATGGAGCCGCCCACGCGCAGGGAGTTGGCGCGGTCGGCGGTGATGAGCCCGCTTTCTACCATGAGGTCAAGCAGGTCGAGGCTGTAGCGGTCGGCTATTTTAACGAGGGTTTCCACATCCATCACTCCCGCGCCGGAGAAGCGTCGCTGAATAGCGTTGTGGTTCATGCCGAGTTCGGCGGCGAGCGCCCGCTGGGAGAGTCCTGTCTTGTATTTAATGTAGTCACCGATAGCCATGCCACCAGTGTAACAGAGTGGTTCATTTTGTGTGTCACACACCCTGGGTTTTCAGGCATACCGCCCGAATATTTGAGACTTTCACCCCTTTATGCAAGAATTTTTCTACCGTAATGCATGACTTTTTCTTTCAATTCGGGTATGCTGGGCACCACCTAGCCAGCTCTATGCCCGATGAAGGGAAAAGGATGAACACCACTACGGAAAAATCGCAGCGCACCTGTGCCCGTTGCGGGGTGCCAACGCATGAACAAACACCCGGATGCTCCGCCTGCTACGCGCGGCATCGGGCACGGGCGCAGCACCAGCAGCTGGGGAAGCAGCCGGGTGCTGACCCTGGCAAACCGATCTGCCCCCGGTGTTGGCGAACCGCTGGGCATAACCTGCCCGCATGCAGCATTACTGCGGATAGTTACGCCGAGCCGGTCGAGATTATTAACCAGTGGAATCCGATTTTCTCGCTGTGCACCGTATGTGTGAGCGTGCGCGAAGGTACCGTGCCCCTGGATTCTCCGCGCGTGTACCTGCCGGTGAACCCGACCTCGCGCCGTTCCTCGCGCACGCGTATTTACCCCACCCGCGCAAACCCGATATTGTTCGCCGGGGCCGCATGTTCTGAATGCGGCACCTCAATAGATAGTGCCGCACGACAGGCGGGCAAACTCCTGTGCGCCCGGCACTATCGCAGGTGGCGCAAGCATAGGCTTGATGCGGACCGGCGCCAGCGAAACCGTAGCCAGATACTACCCGAATATTTAGGCACGAACAAGGCAACCGCACAAACCGAGCGTGCATCTCGGGGGCCTGCTGACCCTGGTTTGGCGGCGTTTCTCGCCGCACGGCGGGCACGGAAGGCTGACGCAGCGAAAGCCCGTGTGCGCTTGGGGCCGATAGGGGCACAGGTACATGGTGTATCGCCAGTACAACCACAGAAAGCTGCTGCACGCCGGTAGAGGCGGCAGCACCTCATCCATATTCGCAAAAGCTATACCTGTGAAGGAGCCCAATTCATGACAGAGATTCTATCCATCGCCCGCGAACTCGTTGCGGGTACTGAACGGACTATTACGCGCATCCGCCGCAACACTGCGGGGCGCGACAACGAATATGAGCAGGTAATCCGTGAGCAGCCGCTTCTGGATGAACTCGCTGACTATGTTGCCGGAGCGGCACGCACCGGTGCGGCACGTTCCGGGGCGGGGTATGGCTCACGCATGCTGATCTCTTCTGACGCGCTTGAGGTGCAGCAGCATATTGAACACACAGTTGCCGACTATGGGGTGCGTGGTGATTTGAAGGGTCAGGTTATGGCATGGGCGAGCGCCTGCGCCAGCGGGGATGAGTACCAGCAAGCACTGGCATTACAGACCCTTGCACGGTGGCGCGAACAGATTCAGGGTATGCGTTACTCAACCCACGAGCTGACCGCGCCCTGCCCGATGTGCCGGTGCGAGCGGGTACGTGAGAAAAGCACTGTTGGCGGCGGGCATGTGCTCAAGCGGGCACTGTGCTATACGGTTCAGCGTGCCCGCTGCCGCGCCTGCGGCGCCACCTGGGAGGGCGAGGAGGGTATGCGTGAGTTGGCGAAAACGTTCTCACAGGACTTTCAATAAGAATCCCCGTACAGTGGTAATCACCTCGGAAGAAGTGCATCCACTCAAAGGGCACCGCGCCAGATTGGCACCGAGGAAATACGCGAAACCCCCATCCGCTTATTCAGAGCTGATGGGGGTTTCGCGTACCCCATGTAAACCCAGCGCACCAGCAAACCTGAGTATTAAGACGTGGTGACGGTGCGCTTTCCTAGTTCATAAGGAGAAACATTATGTCTAACGAAATGTACAACGCCGCACGCCGTGCTGTTGATGATGTGTTGAACACTCAGTTCGTTCGTCAGGGCGATCTGGCACGTAAGAAGTTCGGTAATGCCCGTAATGCGACCTATCGCGGCGTTATCGAATTCTCGGACGAGAACTTCCAGCAAGTACAGAAGCGTCTCGACGATCTTGAACGTGCTGTGCGTGAAACCCAAGAAGAGCAGAACAAAACCATCAACTGGATTCGCCATCGCGTCGATATTATCTGGGGCGGCCTCTTTGAACGTTACAGCATGAGCGGTAAGGAAGCGGATCTCAAGCCTGGTGTTCTGCCCCTGCTGGAGAAACTGGCCGCTAAGTACAACCTGAAGTAGCCGCCCCGTTCGGTTTCGGGTTCTTCAGTTCTTCTCACACATTCCAGCTAGTCTAAGGAGTAACAACATGCTTAAGCAACGTCCTGGTTGGCGACGCCAACTGTATGTGGTTATCCCCGCGGTAACGGCAATATTGCAGACGTACGGTCTGCTCACCGAAGAACAAGCGAGCGTTTGGGCATCCCTTGCAGTATCCCTGCTCGGTTTGTGGCTGGCCTGGTCGCACCCTCTGGACGCTACCGCTGGACCCACCACTGAGGCCGAGGTTGATGCAGCCTCTGCTCCCCCGGTAGTGGAAGTTGTGCCTCCAGTACCGACAGTGGAAACACCCCACCCTAAGGTGACGGTGAAGTTCCACCCTCAGGAGGCTACTCCCAAGAGTCCCGCCGTTGAGAGTGCTGAAAAGCTCGATTCCAAAACGTAAGCGGATCTTATGCTGTATGGCGCGCGGTTATTCTTCACCAACTCGTAGAATCCGCGCACCCAACTACTTATTACTGTGCACCCCGTGCCCTCATTGAGGGCACGGGGTGCACCTCTATCTGAAGGAGAAAACTATGGCAAAAATTGATGCAGCCCTTAACTGGATGTACCAGCGTAAGGGCAAGGTAACCTACTCTATGATAAATCGCTGGGGCCCTAGCTCCTACGACTGTAGCTCGGCAGTGTATTTCGCCTTGAAGTATGCAGGTATGCTTCCGGCAAACACCGCTATTGGTAATACTGATAGTCTTTTTGGTTCGTTGGAGCGTGCCGGGTGGACTCAGGTGCGGGCAGATGCCAGCGGCAACATTCCGGCACGCCGTGGCGACGTGTTTATCTGGGGCGTTCGTGGCGCGTCCAGCGGAGCAAGTGGTCATACCGGCTTCTTCTGCGACGACTCGGATAATATTATTCATTGCAACTACGGGTTTAATGGGATTACCGTTAACCCGCATGACGTGATTTGGGGGTACAACGGTCGTCCCGCCGTGACAATTTACCGTCCTCCGGCAGAGGGGCCTTCTGCCGATGAGGTGTACCGCGATACCCGCCGTGCTGTTGATGATGTGTTGAACACTCAGTTCGTTCGTCAGGGCGATCTGGCACGTAAGAAGTTCGGTAATGACCGTAATGCGACCTATCGCGGCGTTATCGAATTCTCGGACGAGAACTTCCTGCGCGTACAGAAGCGTTTTGATGAGGTTGACCGCACGCTGCACAGCACCCAGGCTGAGCAGACTTCTTCCCTGCATCAGATCGAGCAGAAAGTAAACGGTACCTGGGATGGCATTTTCGTCACCTCCACCGCTGGCGGTGGAAAGCACCTTGGTATTCTGCCTCTGTTGGAAAAGATCGCACATGAAGAGGGTGTGATTTAGCCTCCTTCTAGGTACGGTATCCATCCTTTATGGAAGCCCTCTCGGGCTCTCACAACTGTGAGAGCCCGAGAGGGCTTCGCTGTTTCAGCAGGCAAGTTCAGGTTGTTCACGGTAGTATGGACATGGATAGCAGACTGTACCTGATTGCCCCGGAGAATCCCCTATGAGCGCCCCCCGCACCAGTATTATTATGCCCGTCTACAACACAGCCGACACTGTTGTGCGCGCCATTGACTCCGTCCTAGCGCAAACCGACCCGGATTTTGAACTGCTCATCATGATTGACGGCTCCCCCGATAACGCCGCCCAGGTTATTAATGACTACTTGACGCAGCACCCCGATCAGCGTATTCGAGTCTTCGATAACCCCAATAACCAAGGAGTCTCGGCTGTACGCAACCAAGGCCTCAACGCCGCCCACGGCGACTGGATCACCTTCATCGACTCAGACGACGAGTACCACCCCGAATTCCTCGAAAAACTTCACGAGGCGGCACGCACCTACGACGCCGACATTGCCGTATGCGGGCATACCATCAGACACAGCGACGGTACCGAAGTGCACCGGGCAAAAGTCACCCCTGGAGTGCACGAAGGCGAAGATATTGCCATTGAGTTTTTGGAAGACCGTTACACCGGGTTCATGTGCGATAAAATTTTCCGTGCCCAGCTATTTGATGGGGTGCGGTTCGCCGAAGACATTCATCGCGCCGAAGACGCCCTCGTTGTCTTTGCCTGCTGCATGAAAGCGAAGCGCCTGGTCGGCATCGCCGATTACCTCTACACCTACAGGATGGAACAGGGCGGGCTCACCTGGGGGCGCATCACACCCGTTGAAGAGAGTATTCGCCACACCGACTATATGCGCCGTGTTGCCGGAGATTTACTGAAAACCCCGCGAGGCAAAAATGCTTTTGCCGCATCTACAAGCGTCACCTTTCTCAATAATGCGCAGCAGGCTCTTCTTGCTGGCGGTTCGGATGCACCCCGCGTTATCGCCGCATGCCGAAAACAGCTTTCGTGGGGTCAGGTTTTTGCGACTCTGCGTTCACGCCCGCTCATGGGTGCTGCGGGTGCTCTTTTGAAGCTCTCGCCAAAGCTGTACCGCGTGCTCTACGGCGCTTATGTCAAACGTAACTACGGCCTTTAACCCTATGCCGATCCAGGAAGAACTTATGCTTACCCCTCGTACCAGCATCATCATGCCGGTCTACAACACCGCCAACACCGTCATCAACGCTATACAATCCGTCCGAAACCAAACAGACCCTGACTTTGAGCTCCTGATCATGATCGACGGCTCCCCCGATGACTCCGCCGAGATCATCACCGACTACCACAAGAAAACCCCCGACAACCGCATCCGTATCTTCAACAACCCCGAAAATAAAGGCGTCTCCGCCGTACGCAACCAAGGCCTCAACGCCGCCCGCGGCGACTGGATCACTTTCATCGACTCAGACGACGAATATGAGCCGCAGTTTCTAGAACGCATGCACAGAGCAACGGATAACGCTGACGTTATCGTCTGCGCTCATACTATGCTCGATACCGCAGGGAAGCAGGCAAAGCGTCTTAAGGGCGAACCTGGAATACATACCGGTGAGCAGGCTGCCTATGAACTTCTTCAAGATCAGCTGAGTCCTTATCCGTGGGATAAGCTGATTCGTGCTTCTCTCCTTGAGGGAGTACGCTTCCCCATCGATATACACCGCGCAGAAGACGAGTGTCTGCTTCTAAGCTGTTTCTTAAAAGCACATGCGGTCACCGTCTTGGACGATTCCCTTTACCGGTACACCGTGGCCCCCGGCAGCCTAACGTGGAGTCGCATCACCCCGGTAGAGGAAACACACCGTCTTATCGCATATTTTGAGGAAGCTCTCGGAAAGCGCCGCAGTGAGCCCGATGCGCAGAAAGCCCTAACCGTCGCGCGAGTTCTTGCGTTTCTTAACAACGCCCAACAGGCCTTAGTGGTCGGCGGTGATAGCGCACGAGAGACGTTACGCGCATGCTGCAAAGGCTTCACCTATGCACAAGCACTCACAGTGCTTCGCACCAATCGAGTCTTTGGGGCAGCGGGGGTACTTCTTAAAACTTCTCCAAAGCTCTACCGCATCTTATACGGAATATATATAAAACGTACTTATAAAATTTAGAATATGAATTTTAGTACTTTTACACATCTATAAGCATGAACGGCAGTCATAGAACACAAAGGGGTTGGCATGGTAGGCACCACACGGGATAATTCCCTTCACCTTCCGGGGACAAAATCGTCAAAGCAGCGCCGTGTGTACCTTGACCTCATCAATTCGGTGGCAATCATGTGGGTGGTACTCCTGCATGTGCGTTTTATTAGCCCGGATAATCCGTCATCTTCGGCGTGGTGGTTTGAAAATATCCTATCTGGCTTCGGGGTTGCGGCAGTGCCTCTGTTTTTTATGGCGACCGGTATTAATCTCTTGGATTTTACTCGCCGCGAATCTATAGGAACGTTCTACCGCAAGCGTTTTACCAAAATTCTGATTCCCATGATCCTGTGGGCGCAGGTCTATCTTTTCGTTCATATGTGGACGGGTTCTACTCCGTTTCCTGGAGTTCACGAAATTCTGCGAACATTAGTAGCTCCCAGCAGCGAGGCAGCCACTTTCTGGTATCTTGAGGTTCTTGTCGGCGTCTATTTAGTGCTTCCGATTTTCTCTTACGCCATACGTGGCGTTCAGGCAGAACAATCCACCACGGCACGCACCGGGTTCCTCTGGCTTATGGCGGCGCTCGGGCTTTTTCTGCCGATTCTTACCCAGGAAATTCACCTTTTGCGCCCCAATATTTTCCCCGAATTCATAGCGCCTATTACTGGATACCTGGGGTTCTGTCTTCTCGGGTATGCACTTGCCAATACTGAGTTTTCCCGTGCGTGGCGCATCGTTATTTATCTGTTGGGGGTACTGGGCTTAGCGGTGTATATCTTCGGGGGTACGTACCTTATCGCTCACCGCCCCGATCTTAAATCTGTAGCGCACGGTTACCTTGCACTACCGGCGGTCCTCTGGGCAAGCGCAGTCTTGGTGTTCTGCAAGTATTCACGTATTGGTCAAGCATCGGCCACAGTGCAGAATATTCTAAAACGCCTTGCGGCTCTCACTTTTGGAATTTATCTGGTTCACCTTCTTATCATCCAGATTTTAGAGGCGATGAACTTCTTCCTAACCAAAGTGCAGTGGGAGGTTCCCTATGCGCTCTTCGTGTGGGCTTTATCCGCCGTGATTGTCTGGATGCTGCGGCTCATTCCTCCGATACGCCGCTGGATTCTTCCTTAACGAGTTTTACTCTAAGAAATCGTCATGAGGGGTTCATTCAGAACACGTAGATTATGCTAGTGGGTTTCATCCCGGGAAGTACCCTCAACCAGTATTTCCCGTAAAGCCTCCCCCTCACTGAGCGCCTGTGCGGCAGAACGAGCGTGAATCCGCATAGCCATCACATGCACTATGAAACCACTGAGCGGGCCGGCGTAAAGCGCCACAAGGGCACGCCCCACCAGCGGTAACGGAACAAGGAACGCCGCCGCAATAGCTACAACCGCAGCGACCGCCCAACCTGCCACGTAGGCGCGGTGCCGGTTAATCGCCAACACCATATTTCCCGAAAGGGTTACCAGCGCCAGCATAACTGACCCAAAAACCAGAATCCCCAGCACAGCCCCGGTAATAACATGGTCATAAACCGCCTGGGTCTCGGGCTTAGGCGGGTAAATCAGGCGAAACAGCAGAGGCCCGATCAGGTACGCCGCTCCAGCCCCCGCAGCGCCAATACCCAGCACCGCCGCTGCAGGCTTGATAAACGCCGCTACCGGTCGGTGCTGCTGCTTCAAAAACGCCGAAACGGCTACCCCCTGGAACGCCTGTAGGGGAATCATAATTGGCGAGCGTGTAATCGAAATTGCCAGAATCAGCGTTCCTAAAACCACTTTTGTGTAGTCGTCCTGGTTTGCTTCGCTCTCCTTCAAAATATTGGGGAATCCCATCATGAGCACCGCAGCGGATGCCGAAGAGAGAAACGACCAGATCAGGTTCATGCTGAGCTGTTTGACGTCAATATCGGCGCGTGCCACCCAGGCTTTACGCCCGCCCGGCAAGAACAGAGCCAACAGAATCCACAGCATCATGGGGGCTACGGTGGCAACTTCCAGACCCGCGATAGACGGGATCATCAGCGCGGCAAGAAGCATCAGCACGAGACGACCCGCCGATTCTAAAGCGCCGATTCCGGCGAAAAGATACCAACTGTCGCGCCCGGCGCTTGCGCCGCTCATCGCCGCTTGGAGGGCATAGAAGAACACACCGGCGGCCATAGCACCCACCGCCCACGGCATGCTGATAGGCATCTGTTTAGGCGCCCATAGCGGGGACGTGAGAACCACAAGTATTCCCGCCAGCAGACCGAACGCGCCAGCAACGTACACCACACGCACCCGGTATATACCGTCACGTCGCGCCGCGCCGACCGCGCGGGTTACTTCCGGCTGAATGCCCGTAATAATACCGGTTACCGCAAAAAGCGCGCTCCAGAACAGCAGGAATTCGGTCAGGTGCGTCTCTAACAGCGACCGGTGGGCAATAATGGTGACGCCCAGGGTCGCTAATGCCGTCAATACCGAGGACGCTAAAAGCGCCATCGATTGATACCGGCTGATAGTCCCGCCAGCTGTGCCCTGCTGATCCGTATTCTCGGAGGTTATATCCTCTGGGGCGGGGTCATCCTGGGGTGTGTTCTTCGCACCAGTCATTGAATGTTACTTCACCACATGAACGGCAAGATTCTTCACACCCTGCCATTTCTTCGCCAGGGCCGCCTTCGGAAGCAGCGTCAGTGCGTGAGCACGGGATGAGAAGCGGATGCGCGCCACCCGCGCCGCCTTCTTCCACCCGAGCCCGTCCATCTCGGCGGCCATCGTCTTGTAGTAGCCGCGTTCCTCTTCAAAGCGGGTGCCTTCCAGTGCACGCCATGACGAGTCGGAGCCTCCGTGACGACGGTACATGAAGGCTACCTGCGGATCGTAGTAGAGTGCGCCGCCGCGCATCGTAATGTCGAGGATAAGCGCCATGTCTTGGATAACGTTAAGGCCTTCACGGAATCCGGTATCGACGATAGCCTCAGCACGCCAGCCGAGCGAGGGGAAATAGAACCATGCGCCGCGCAGCAGAGAAACCGCGAGCTCTTCACCTTGAAGGACAGTCTCTGCCGCAGGACGGTAGTGTTCTTTCGTGCGCTCTACAAGGGTGTTAGACAGCGCATTATTCTCGTCAATAACCACCACACCGGGCTGGAAAATACTGGCTTCTGGGTGGGCGGCGGCAGAGTCTACCAGCCACTGCACATAGTTGGGGAGCATCACATCATCCGCGCCCATAACGGTTACGAGGTCGTTCTCCACGAATGTCAGACACTTACGGTAGTTGGCGTTCGCGCCCAGGTTCGTTTCATTGCGCATATAGGTGATGCGCTCATCGTTCAGCGAGGCAAACCAGTCGGGAATAGACTCGTCCGGGTAGCCGTCATCCACTACAATCAGGCGCCAGTCGGGGTTGGTCTGCCGCACGATAGAGAGCACAGCCTGTTTCATCATTGAAACATCGCCGTAGTAGGGGAAGAGGATATCAACGGTCATCGTGTTCAGCTCCAGAGGTCGGGTCTTGGGGGTCTTGGTCGGGATCTTGCGGGGTGCGATGCGCTGGCGCACCACCGGGCTGCTCGTGAAGCGCCCACAAGATAGCCACTTCTTCAGCAAGGATGCGCGTCTTCTCCGAAAGCCTGGACACCTCCAGCGTGAGGTGCAGGCACACGGACATCAACAGCACAATAGAGAGTAGGAAGAGCAGGTTAACCGGCAGCGCTAAACCCACAAATCCGGTAATGCCGTCCAGCAGTCCGGGGAATATCCCCAGCACAATAATGACGGCACCTACACCCAGCCATAGAGCCGCGTATTTTTCTTTCATCTTCAGGTTGCGCACCTGAATAATAACGAGCGTACAAATACACAGCGCGACGATAAGGAAGAATATACTAGCGTTCATGCTGATCCTTCCTATCAGTCTTTTTACGGTTCATCGAAATCCAGTAGGCGAAGAGTGAACGAACAAGATAAATCGCCGATTTCACCGGACCGGAGGAAGGGGTTCCACCTTGACGCTCACGCATTCTCACAGGGGTCTGCTTTACCCGCAGACCCTGACGAATAGCCATAGCGGTAACATCGATAGTATCGCCTAAATACTCGGCGGGCAGGTATTTACAGTAAAATTTGATACCTCTACGGTTGGCGATTTTGAAGCCGCTCGTCACATCGGTGAAGGGGGTTTTCGCAGCGCGGGTAAAAAGGTGTGAAAGCAGGCTCATCGCCCATTTTCGAGGGCCAGATACATCATATTCACCCGAGCCCGCGAATCGGGACCCAATAACAATATCGTAATCCTGCGCGTGCGCAATCAAATCTGGAATGCACGTAGGATCATGCTGACCGTCGGAATCCACCTGCATCGCATAATCGTAATCGGCGCGGCGAGCATACTTATACCCGGTGCGCATCGCCGCCCCTACCCCCATGTTGTAGGGCAGATCGATCACAAAAGCACCGGCTCTGCGCGCGATTTCTGAGGTATGGTCCGTGGAACCGTCATTCACCACAACCAGGTCTACCTCAGGAGCCCTCTGCAAGAGCTCAGTGATAGTGTTACCGATAATTTCTTCCTCATTCCACGCAGGCATAATGACGAGTGTGCGCGGCTTCGGCTGCGAACTCTCTGAACTCATGCGTAGGGGATTCCTCTCGGTGATACTGGAATACACGTGTTATGACTGTACTCAGTCTATCAGTCAAAGGCAGAGAGCATTGAAACACCCGTGACAGCCGCCGCTACCCCCGTGTATGTATGTTCTCAACAGGGAATACCGCTCATTACTGAGGGGTTCCACAAGCCGTAATGCGGTAAAGAGTTGCCTCGCCCTTGGAGTACACAGGCTCTGCAACACCTTTCTCCTGTAGTTTTTCCAGACCGGGGTACTGGGAACGATGATCTCCACGAATCTCTTCGTTAATCTCCCGCCCCTTAAAATCCAGGTAATAGTATGCCTTTGAATTTTGCACCGCAGAGCATACGGCGGGGTTATCAGCGGCCTCATTGAGGTGCTGATAGATCTCACGGGCATCGGGGGTAGCCGTGTACAGAGGATGCGCAGCCGTCACCTTATATCCGGTGAGCGCATACGTCACTGCGCTGCCGGTCCAGGGCTGCACAATTACGGTTTCTCCAGTTGGCACGTAATCATGCAGATGCTCAATCACGTCACGTTCATCGGTCGAGAGGAGCAAGGCGTCTGACTTGGGAAGATACCGTTTCTGGGTGCCTTTAATATAACCCTGGATATTAGGATCTGTCTGCAGGTTGATACCCAGCGGAATCAAGAGAATAACTGCCAGCGCCAAGGATATAATTCCGCCATGTTCCTTAAGCGGTGCAATGCGCTCGCCCAGAACCGCAATCAACGCCTTAAGCCACTGATACGCGGCGTGCACGCCAACAACGGCCATCGGCGCCGCTAGAATTGGCACATTCGCGGCAAGGCGGAACGGATCGTGATACCACACGCCCAAAACCCAATCACGCCCGTCGTCCCAGACCATCCACCGGGCGGCAACATAGAAGTACATCACATACACCCAGCTGAGCAGCAGCCAAACGCCGATGCTTCGGGTACGCAGCAGATAGTACGCGCCCATGAAGGCAAGCACCGAAACGGTCCAGAGTAAACCGTTACCCATTTGACCGTTCAAAAGAGCCTCACCCACGGCCGTGCTATCCCATTGTGTGGGTTCCCAGCCACCCGCCTCGCGAGTTGGACGAACGATACCCCACAGGATATTTAGGGTAATCGGGTATATCGCCAAGAGAACTAACTGTATAACGCAGACAAGCGGTTTGAGTTCACCGCGCCACGCCGCACGAATCTGCAGTGCCGCACGCACCAGAATAATGGGAAGTGCCAAGGCGAGCATGGTCATCAAGACGTTAGGATGCGCCAGCGCAAGCCCCAGCGTCATGAAAAAGCCCATGTACAGCGCCGGAACCGTCTCGATGCGGCGCGCCTGTACCGTGCGCAGAAGCTGCGCGAACAGACCCAGCACGGTGGGGAGAAGCGCAAGACCCAGGCTATTGGGGTAGAGCACACCAAAGTTAATGAGCAGCATGGGGAACGCCGTAAACGATGCCGAAACAACGCCCACGCTCAGCAGAGCCGGGATGCTGGCGCGCATCGTGGAACGCACCAAATACATGACCGACAGCGGCCAGATCACTGCCCCCACCAACACGCTCATAAGGTTTGCGGTGGCGGGTACACTTATGCCCGTTACCTGGTAAATAACCGTGGCAATACCGTGCCAAACAGCGGGATAGAAGGTCGGTGCTTCCCCTCCCGAGGTCATATTTGCGATAGTCAGCGAGGAAGCATCGCCCGTATCTGCCATATAGCGAATGGCGTTGAGGTGAAAGTTTACGTCATAGGTTTGCGAAATATACTCGGGGCGTCCAATAGCGCGGGCAATGCTGATGTACAGCAAGATAAAGCCGACGAGAACGCTAAGCCCCGCCGCAAGAGTCTGCGGGGTAAACCAGCCAGAACGCACAATTGCGGTGTTTTCCTGCTGATCGCGCCGTTTCTGTGGGGCGGGAAAATCCAGCCAGCCTCGACTGCCAAGCAAACGACAGATCAAATACCCCAGACCGGCGAGAATAACCGCGAACCCCAGGGGAACTAGCAGGGAGAAACGTATCCCCGCTTTAGAGGCCACAATTGCGCTCACACCAAAAATTCCGACGGAGATAGGCGCAGCTAGACCCAGCGCCTCCACGCCGCGTTGCCGTAAGGCTACGGCAACGATAAGACCCGGGATGAGAAGTATCAGAGCACCCACTATCAGCGGAATAGTGAGCGATGCCCAGGTCGTTTCCATTCGGTGTTCTCCTAGCCGTTAAGCCTTACTCTGCGGGTGTCTGCGTTCTGGTGGGAATCAGACGGTTCTCCCTCTCAATAGTAGTGGGAATATATGAAGTCACAATATAGGGGCGCATATCCTGCTGTGCTGCAGGGGCGAAAATCGCCGGTATGGCGCGGTATGAAGGGTATCTGGTGCGTGAAGCTGGGACAGCAAGCTATGATGAAAGACAACTATGTTTTATGACACATAAAACTGCAATATTGGCACGACAGCTGATACAGCACCCCCGTTCCCCCACCAATGGTGCACAAGGTGCGCGGTCACCGCGCACAGCACTGCACCTTGAAAGCGAGACCCTCATGACCTATAACGTTGGAAACTACCTGCTTGACCGCCTCGCTGAACTGGGCGTGAACCACCTTTTTGGTGTGCCCGGCGACTTTAACTTACAGTTCCTCGACGACGTACTCGCCCACCCGGATATTAGCTGGGTAGGTAACGCCAACGAGCTCAACGCCGGGTACGCCGCCGACGGGTACGCCCGCATCAGAGGGGTTGGCGCGCTGCTGACCACCTACGGGGTGGGGGAACTATCCGCTATTAACGCCACCGCCGGCTCATATGCCGAAAACGTGCCTGTCATCCACATTGTGGGTGCGCCCTCGCTCGCCGCCCAAAACGCGCACCTGCGCATGCACCACACCCTCGGCGACGGCGACTTCCAGCATTTTGTGCGCATGGCCGCCGAAGTTTCAGCCGCAACGGCGGTGCTGCAGCCCGCCACCGCCGCCAGCGACATTGACCGGGTGCTGCGTGATGCTGTGCTGCACCACAAGCCGGGGTACATTATGCTGCCCGTGGATGTGGCTGTTGCCGCCGCCGCAAAGCCCAACGCGCCGCTGAACGTAAACCTGCGCGTCTCCTCCCCCAGTGTTGAGCATGAGTTCCGGGCCGCTGCCACGGAGTTTTTGCGCGGCAAAAAGGCCGCCGTGCTGGCGGACATTATGACCGAACGCCTTGGCGCCACCGAAAACCTGCGTGACCTTGTGGAAAGCACCGGGCTGCCCTTCGCCACCATGATCTGGGGCAAGTCCATCCTGGATGAGACCTCCCCGCAGTTCGCCGGTGTCTACATTGGCGGGCTTTCCGCAAGCACCACCCGCGCCACCGTTGAAGAGGCCCAGGCGCTCATCCTGGCGGGTGTGCAGTTCACCGACACCACCTCGGGGTTGTACACCCACCAGATTGACGCGGCCCGCACCATCACCGTTGATGCCGAACAAACCCAGATTGGGCGTAAAATTTTCGCTCCCTTAGCCTTCACTGATGCCCTGCGCATCCTTAAAGAAGCCGCGCTGGATGCCGGGGTGCGCCCAGCCGAGCACACCGTACCAGCGCACGGCACCACCCTGCCCGACTACGGTGAGCCCGAACCTACCGGGGCGCCAGCCTGCGGCGACAGGCCGCTCACCCAGCAGGCGCTGTGGAGCATCATCCCCTCGCACCTGGATTCCCGCAATAATGTGGTGGTTGAGATGGGCACGTCGTTCTTCGGTATGGCGCAGCAGTCATTCCCCGCCCAGACCAGGTTTATTGGTATGCCGCTGTGGGGTTCGATCGGGTACTCGCTGCCAGCTCTGCTTGGGGCGGCCCTGGCGGATGAGCAGGCACGCGGGGTGCTGTTCATTGGTGACGGTTCGGCGCAGCTGACCGTGCAGGAGCTTGGATCCATTTTCAGGCACCGGCTCACCCCGGTGATCTTTCTTATTAATAACGACGGGTACACGATTGAGCGTTCCATCCACGGCCCTAACGCCGCCTATAACGACATCGCCACCTATGATTGGCAGAAAATCCCGGCCGCGTTCGGGGGCACCGACCAGACGGTGCTGGTGCTGCGGGCGGCGACCGTGGATGAGCTGGCCACCGCCTGCGCAACCGCCCGCGAAACACGGGATAAGGCGGTATTTATTGAGGTAGTCACCGACCGGGATGACATGCCGCAGCTGCTGCGTGATTTCGGGGCCATGGCGGCCGCCATTAACCGCAAAGAGTAGCGCACCCTAACCGTAGGGCGTGGGTCTGCCCGCACCGTCAGCGAACCCCGAACCCACTCGTCTTTTCTGGCGCCCCGTGCGGGCCCGCACCCCGGCGACTCTTGCCTTCAGCGCGCCGCGCAGTATTCACCGGATGCGCCCGCCTCAAGGGGGCGCAATGTTACGTAACATTGCGCCCGGTGCTTCACAAAAAGTAAGTCTTAGAAATATTGGGACATAAAACAGGCGCCGCGCCCACCCGAGATTTACCCTAAAGGTAGATTAAACCGAGTGCAGCCGCAGAGAAAGAACCTACTATGACCGAGGTCGCTTACCGAACTGTAGACACCACCGAGCTCTTTAAGCAGGCGTTCGGGCATCACCCCGCAGGTGTCGCTGTCATTACCGCAACCGATGAGAACGGCGAACCGGCAGGTTTCACCGCCTCCTCCGTCACCTCCATTGCGGCAGAGCCGCCCATTGTGGCGTTCTCTCTCAAGGCAGACAGCGGGTCGGCCGGGAAAATCGCCGCCGCCGACTCGTTCCTCATTCACCTGCTGGATGCCGAAAACGTGCAGATAGCACGTAATTTCGCCACGCACGGCTACCCTCGTTTTGCGGACACCTCCGCCTGGGAGTTCATTGCAACCGGTGAGCCGCTGGTACACGATATCCGCCGGGTACTGCGCGCAACCCCGCTCAGCCGGGTGGAAGCTGGCCCGGCCCTGGTCTTCACCGCCCAGGTGGAAGAGTTCGTACGCCACGACCTCACCGGTACCCCGCTCGTGTACCATTCGCGGGAATTCCATGCACTGGGGGAGCACTCCACCGTCAATTACGCTATCTAAAATACGCCGCCGCGAGGCGTCAAACGTGGCTTTTCGGCCCGAAAGCGGCGCATAGGGCGCTGATGTGCGCTGAAAAGCCACGTTTTGCTGCCCATTAAGAGATGCCCGGCACCTGCGGGCAAAAGCACTGGGATTACGAGGCGCACTAGGGTTAAATAGGTAGAACAACATAAAACCACACAGGTCAACACCTGAAGGAGAACCCCGTGACCGCCGACGCCGCCCCCGCAGAGAGCGCCTCCGCGCCGCTGCTGCCTGAATCTTTGGAGTACACACGCCGCCTGATTGCGTTCCCCAGTATCGCCCAAACCTCCAACCTAGACATTATTGACTACATTGAGGCCGAATTTGCCCGCCACGGGCACACCGGGCACCGCAGCTACAGTGAAGACGGCACACGGGCCAACCTTTTCATCACCATCCCGGCAGCCGACGGCACGGTGAACGGGGGCATTATTATTTCGGGGCACACCGACGTGGTACCCGTGGAGGGACAAATCTGGGACTCAGACCCGTTCACGGTGCGCATTGAGGGAACCCGCGCATACGGGCGGGGCGTGTGCGATATGAAAGGCTACCTGGGGGCGGCACTGTGGCTGCTGCCGCGCATCCGGCAGGATAGACTGCGTGTGCCCCTGCACTTTGCGTTCACCTACGACGAGGAAGTCGGGTGTGTTGGGGCGCCCGCCCTCATTGAGGAGTTCACACACCGCGGCGTTCACCCGCAGTTCTGCGTAGTGGGTGAACCCACCTCAATGCGCGTCATCTCAGCCCACAAGGGTGCGCACCGCGGCAGGGTCAGCATCACCGGGGTCGCCAAACACGCCTCTCTGGCCACGCACGGGGTGAGCGCCGTCAATGCCGCCGGGGAGTTCATTACGTTCTTCGCACGCCTGGCTGATAGCTGGGAGCAGGAAGGCCCGTTCGATCAGGCGTTCGTGGTGCCGCACGCAACCGGCGGGGTGAATTTCGCGCGCGGCGGCGTGCAGTACAATATCGTGGCCGAACGCGCCGTGCTGGAGTATGATTTCCGCATCTTACCGTCAATGACCACGGAGTCCGTGGTGCAGCGCCTTGAGGACGAGCTTTTTGGGGCAATCCTGCCGAGGATGCACGCCCGCGCGGCCCGCGCCGAGGAACTCTCGGGGGCCGAACCGGGGTCGTTGACGGCACAGGTGCAGGTGCAGCATGAGCTGCTGGCGGCCGTCCCCGGTCTGGGAACCCCGGACGATGCTGAGCTGGTGCGCCTGGCAAATACACTATTAGGCTTAACCGAGGCACCGCAGAAGGTCACCTACGGCACGGAGGCGGGGCTGTTCCAGCGCGCCGGGGTTGAGAGCATCGTGTGCGGCCCCGGCGATATTGCCCAAGCCCACTCACCGAACGAGTGGGTTGAGCTTGAACAGTTACGGGACTGCGAGCGCTTCTTTGAGGCCATCCTGGGCTGGGCCTCACAGTAGGCCCCTCCCCCGCTTGTTTATCCGGCGAGTTATTGTGCATTTCGCGGTTTGTTTAAGCCGCCACGTACACAATGGCTCGCCGAATACATATTGTTCTGTCTACACCCGAGTTGGGTTGAATCTGATAAAGCTACCTTGCGAAAGCACCCAGCTGCGGGATGAACTTCTTCATCTTTTTCATAGGCTTAGCCGGTTTCGGCCTTTCAGGCATCGTTATCTCCTAAATCGCCAAAAAGCGGGATAATGGGGCGCGAACGCACGGTTTTTACGAAAGGATCATCTGAATTCCAGCCTTCACGAGAGAGCTTTTTGACGTTGATTTCTAATCCAAGGCGCTGCTCAACATCATCAATAGCCTCATAAAGAGCGTGTCGTGATGGAGTGCCGATAGCGAGCACATCAAGGTCGTGGGGGACTTGCCCGGGCTCTCCACTGCGGCGCTTAGCCCATGAACCGTAAATTGCCGCAGCTTCAAGACGCGGAACCTGTGCTAAAGCCTCACGAAGCGCCGGGACGGGACCGTAGGTAACATACATAAGCTGCTGCAACGCTTGCCCAACTGGGGTATGCACGAGTGCATTGACGAGGCGACTCTTGCCAACCTGACGAGACTCTAATAGCCCTGCATTCTCAAGTCGGCTCAGTTCCCGCGAGACGGTAGCCTGCGATGCATCCGTAAGAGCCGCAATTTCGGAAACTGTGTACTGCCGTTCGGGATACAGAAAAAGAAGCGCGGTCACCTCACCTTGCAGGTTACTGCGCAGCAGGGGCAGCAACGTGGGTGCAGACGTTTTCATAACATGAATTATAACAATCATTTTATGAAAATGTTCCCCAAAAGCGCGGTTTGCCCCTACCCGCTTCTCAATATACCCCGCCGCATAGTTAGTTATACCCCACAGCAAGGAGCTGGTCGGCACATAGAAATCAAATCCGGCAGCAATCATGGCGAGCGCCATGGGTATTAGGGATTTGCTCGACCAGACGATCCGACGTGCGGGGTATGTGGCACTCACCTGTTTCTCCTGATTTGTAAAGCTAGTCAGGACGCGAATATGGATGAGGGTCCCATGTGCCGTGCATCCTTCTTTCTATTCTCTAGCATCCCGCGTAAAAAGTGCCTTTATGTGAATAAAGCGTTAAAAAATCCGCTTTATTCGCATAAAGGCACTTTTTATCGGGTAAATCCAGGTGAGGGTTAGCGCCAGTAGTTATTGGCTGCCGCGATGGTCTGGAACTCGATGGCTACCACCTGGGCGGCTGCGGTCAGTGAGTCCGGGTCTACCGCGTATTCCGGGCGTCCCGCTTTGAGAGCATCCGGGTTAGGCTGAATCTGGTGGATGGTGTGCCGTGCGATAAGCATCGCCAGCTGCCGCCCTTCTTCGGGGGTTTTGGTGATGAGGGTGCCGCCGGGAATTCCCGTTAGTTCTTCTGCTGGAAGTCGCTGGCTCATAGTGTCCACTCCAATCTGCGTATACTCCTTCAACGCCACCATAATGAACCGCCCCCGATGCTCTCAAGCAAGTTTCCCCTGATGCCCGGGTTAAGCCACCCCTTATAGCCAGCGCCGTATCAGCACGTAAAAACCGCATGTGATACACACCCCATTTTCCCACATAAACCCACGAATACCGCTTATGTCTTTGGGTTACCTTATCCCAAAGTATTGCTATTTTACGCCGTATCACGTCTTATATAAATCACAGCCAAAACCAAATATTCCAACATAAACACAAGCGGAGGGTTCCGTGCACACCATCAGCCCCTACCTCGCCGAATTCTTAGGCACGCTCATTATGTGCGCTATCGGGTGCGGCTCCATCGCCACCGTCGAGCTGCGACGCTCCAAAGGGCACGGCGATAACTTCTTCACTATCGCCTTCGGCTGGGGTTTTGCCGTAGCTTTCGGTGTCTACGCCTCGCATCCGTATTCCGGCGGGCATCTGAACCCCGCGGTCTCTGTCGGGTTGGCGGCTTTTGGCGAATTTGATTGGGCTAAGGTTCCCGGGTATGTGATCGCCCAGCTTCTCGGGGCCATGGCGGGCGCGGGGCTGGTGTACCTGAACTACCTGCCGCATTGGAAGGCCACCGCCGATCAGAAGATTAAGCTTGGCGTGTTCTCCACGGTTCCCGCCATTCACAACTACTTCACGAACGCGCTCTCTGAAATTATTGGCACCTTCATGCTCGTCTTCTCGGCGCTGTACACCGGCGTGAATTTCAAGCCAACGATTACCGGCGGCGTGGAACTTTCCCTGAATCTTAACGATGTGCTCAAGCCCCTCGCCTTCGGTTTTATGGTGGCGGTGCTCGTGGTCGGGCTAGGCGGGCAGACCGGGTACGCCCTGAACCCTGCGCGCGATCTGGGTCCGCGCATTATGCACGCTCTGCTGCCTATTCACAATAAAGGAACCTCACGCTGGTTCTACTCGTGGGTTCCTATCTTTGCCCCGCTTGTGGGCGGTTTTATGGGCGGTGCATTCTTCAAACTCTATTACGAGAGTGAGTTCACCCTCTGGGTTGTCATCTCCTCGGCATGCGCCGCCGTGCTTTTAGGGTTCGCATATTGGGCAAATAGCCACCTGTACCGCGCACCCAGCGCGGAGGTGATTCCCCAGGGCGAGGATACTTTTGCGACGGCGGCAAAAGCTGCGGCGACCTATACCGCCACCGGGTCCATCCCGATTATCGAGAAGCGAACCTACCAGCAGTAGGATCTCTGCCCGCACGGCATAGAGAGCCGCCCAGTTGATGAACACTCGACGGGGCGGCTCCTGCGTTTTCGGGCTTATGTCGTGCAGCTGCCCGCCATCCGTTGAATCGCAGAGGGCGCAGTGCTGCTACCAGTTCGCTGTGGCGGCGCGGGCGGCACGGCGGGCGCGGAGGCGGGAACGAAGTAGGCGCCACAGCATCACCGCCAGCGCCCCCATGAGCGCCCCAGCGGTGTTATTAATCAAATCGTCCACGTCGAAGGTGCGGTACGGGCAGGGTGCCAGCCCCCAGTTACCGCTGAGCTGGCTCAGCTCAATGAACAGCGAAAGACCAAACCCCGCCAGGGTGGATGCGCGCAGCCCCCACCGCAGGCACCCGGCGGTGAGCACCCCCAACGGAATGAACATCGCAATATTGAAAAATAGTTGAGCGAATACCCCAGTGGCGAAGCGGCTCAGCCCCATCCCTTTTGTCTGCTCCAGGGCTTGGCCCCAGCTCCAGCCCGCATACAGGCGCGGATAGTACAGGTTGGGGTTGCATAGCTGCCCATCCACCCGGATGGGGGTAAGTGTGAACGCAAGAATACACGCAATAAACGCCGAGAATGCGCCCGTGACAAGGTAGTGGCGGATAGTGACAGGGCGGTTAAGGTGGCGCGCCCGAAGATGCATGGCGATCACCCCAACCGTAAAAAGAACGAGCAGGGCAATACCAATTTCCGCAGCGAAAATAGCGGCCATCTGCTCGTTAAATACGAGGTTTCTCACACCCAACCCCTAATATACCCTTTTGGAAATATTCCCCGAATAAAATATTTTGCGTTTTGCTGTTCTCATAAGGATACCCGGCAAATTTACGCTGCCCACCCGAGATAACCTGAGAATTCCCAGTGAATGACAATCGCACGTGCATAAGGTGTGCCCGCACACCCAGAAATCTTAACGGCTGTATGCGTATCACCTCGCCGAAAACACCGCCAAGAACACAGTCGCCGCAGCCGTATACCCCGTGATGAGGACAATCAGCGAAAGCGTTGGCTGCACCAGCCACAGCATCACAAAACGCGCGTACCTAGCCGCAAGAAGTGCCTGCACCGCCTCAACCATAGCGGTTGAAAACGTGGTGAAACCACCCAACAGTCCCAGGGAGAGCCCCGCATAGGCAACGGCATCCTGCCCACCCAAAACGTTCACCGCCGCACCCACAATACCCAGCGCGAGAGAACCCAGAACGTTAATCACAAACACCGCGCTGATGAGCGCATCGGGGGTGCGGCGCGGTGCCAAGAACCGCTCCAGATAGTAACGCAGCACCGCTCCCAGGCCGCCGCCCACAAAAACGGCTGCCGCGCTCATCCACTCCATCTATACCCCTATATCCGCTGACGCCCGCCGGGTGCACTGGGAATCTTGCTCCCCACCCACAGTCCGGCACCGCTGGCGGCCAAACCTGCAACACACACGAGCATGGCTGCCCCCACCAGGCGCGCCATGAGCGCATCACCAGTACCGTTATGTTCATCGAAAATATTGAGCGCCGCAATGAGGGCAGCATACGTGGTGTATCCGCCCAACAGGCCGGTACCGAACAACAGCCGCTGTGGGCGTACCGCCTCATCTCCGTACTGGGCGGCGCGCCGGGACCACCATGCGGTAAGTACCCCAAGCGCAAACGCACCCAGCACATTCGCAACATAAATATAACTTGGAGTGTATATTCTGCAGAGTGAGCCGACCCCGCCACCTATAAACACCAGCAGCAGCGCGGGGATTCTGCTCAGTGCTAAGGAACGCCTCGCAGACACTCAGCCCCCTCTCGCATTACGCGCCATGGTGCGCACAAAATCCTAATCGGTACAGAACTACTATCGTAGAACATTCTGAGCACCACTAACCGCCCCAGCGTCCCTTCACCTGTCTAAGGCAAAATCCGCGCGGGTAGCCTGCTCTCACCGTACTACCCACGCGGGTTCCCTGCCTTCCGTTGATCGGCAGCTAGCCGCGGCGTTTGTACTCGCCGATCTCGGATTTATCGATTTTTGGCCCGCGCCGCCTCTTCCACAGGTTCATTTTCAGCGCCCCTTTGGTTTTGACGCTATCGTCGTTCCCCTTTGGAGCGGCCCCGGAGGCGGCTGCATCGGCTGCACTCTCACTGGGTTTGGCAGCGGTACGCTCAGACTTATCAGAGCCGCCCCTGCGCCCAAGTTTCTCGGCGACCAGACGCTTCACCCCCAAGTCGGAAAGCAGCGTGTGCGGGCGGACGCCCCTAACGGCAGAGGCTGCTGTCACAGGGCTGCTGGCGGTACTCGTGGCGGGCTCTTCACATTCGGTTGTTTCCGCGTTATCCTCCGCAGAATCATCCGTGACGGCAGGCTCTTTAACCCCACCAGTGACGGTGATATCCGCTGCCGTTTTAGGTTCTGCGGGCTCATCGGTTACAGCAGTGGCCAGTTCACCTGTCTCAACGGTTTTACGAGTGATATCTTCCTGGTTCTCATCAGAGGTTCCGGGCACCTCAGGCTCATCGAGAACCTCGATATCCTTGGTAACCACCGGGGCGTTCTCGTGTGCAGGTGCCTGCGCCCTCTCGGGTGCTTCGAGGTTCTCCGGTTCAGCTTCGGCGGCAGCCGCAGCATCCGGCTCGGAAGCCACGGAGCTGCTGGGTGATGTCGCAGCCTCGGGCGTCTCATCAGCGGCTTTAATGTCCTTGGCGACGAATATCTCTATCTCGTAGGTACCGTCGCTGGGCCCGCCAGCTTCAAGCTCAACACCTGCCGGTACGGTCTGATCGGCTGAGGCAGGTTCATCGGCGTGGGGGCTATCCTCAGCGGCACCCTCAATAGTGGATGCGGTGGGTTTGCCTGCGGCAACTTCAAAGTCCACAACCTCGGTGATTTCGGGGCCGTCAGCCTGTTCGGGGGTGTCCACTATGGTGGTGGCGGTATCATCTGCATTATCCGCACTATCACTACCCGTTTCTGCCGCACGGCTGCCGCCGGTTGCAGGCTTCACAATGGGGATAGCGCCGGTGAAAGTAGAGCTGTCAAGAACAGCCACCCCGCCCACGCGGGTCACGTCCTTAGTGCGGCCCGCCAGCAGTTTAGCGCCCTCCGCTTTGGTGGCTGAACGCACCGTTTTTGGTGACTCATTCTCCACTTCACCCTCGGATAGGGGGCCGGTAAGGGTTGCGCCCTCCACATCCATATTCGGGATGAGCTTATCAAGCCATGTCGGCATCCACCAGGCTTTATCACCCAGCAGGGTCATTATTGCGGGGGTGAGGGTCATACGCACCACGAACGCATCCACCAGCACGCCGAATGCCAGGCCAAAACCGATGGGGCGGGTTGCCGCATCATCAGCGAAAATAAACCCACCGAACACCGAAATCATAATGATCATCGCCGCGATCACCACACGCACCGCATGGTTATAGCCAGCAACTACAGTGGTTTTCGCGTCCTTACCGTGCACATAGGCTTCGCGCATGCCAGAGACCAGGAACACCTGGTAGTCCATCGCCAGGCCGAAGAGAATACCGATCATCAGAATCGGTAAGAAGGCCAGAATCGCCCCCGGGTCGTGCACCCCAAAAAGCGTGCCCATGAAGCCCATCTGGTAGACCGCAACCACCGCGCCGAAGCTCGCCAGAATTGAGAAGAGGAACCCCGCAGATGCGACCAGCGGCACCAGAATCGAGCGGAACACCAGAATCAGCACAATAAACGACAGGCCCATCACCACCGCAAGATACAGCGGCAGCTTCTGCGCGAGCACATTTGAAACATCAATATTGCCGCCGGTCACACCGGTCACGCCCAAGTGCACATCGGTGCCCTGCACGTTCACATCCACCTGGCGCAGCTGATCCACCAGTGCGACGGTCTCGGCAGAGTTAGGCCCGTGGGCGGGGATCACTTGGAAAATCTGCAGGGTACGGTCATCAGTCTGCCCGCCAGGAATAACGGCTTTCACATTATTGCCGCCCTTGGCTTTAATGGCGTCGGCAATATCGATCTGCGCCTGCTCAGCCTGCGCCTCGCTCATCCCTGCGGGGGTGTGTGCCACCGCCAGCACGGGGCCGCTCACACCCTCACCGAACTTATCCTTCACCAGTTTGTACGCCTGGTACTGTGTGCTCTCAACCGGTGAGCTTGCAGCCGACGGCAGGCCCATGCGCATCTGGCCCATCGGAATGGCAATAGCACCCAGCACCAGCACACCGGCAATAATGGTCAGCACAGGGCGGGCGAGCACAATTTTCAGCCAGCCGTGCGGGGCTTCCTCACGCTTCTGCTCGTCAGCACGGCGGGCCGCGATTTTCTGCGGGGTGCTGATCGACTCCCATGCCTTTTTCGGTAGCGCCTTGCGCCCAATAAGGGCAAGCACCGCCGGGGTTAGAGTCACCGAAATCAGTACAGCCACAAACACGCACAGTGCCGCAGCATCACCCATATACCCCAGGAACGGAATACCGGTCACGTTCAGGGCCAGCAGGGCAATAATCACGGTGGCACCCGCAAACACCACTGCGTTACCGCTGGTGCCGTTAGCCAGTGCAATGGAGGCGCGCATGGGCATCCCATTCATCAGATTAGAACGGTGCCTATTGAGGATGAACAGCGAATAATCAATCCCCACCGCTAGGCCGAGCATCATACCCAGTATGTAGGTGGTTGAGCTCATATCAACCAGGGAGGAGAACGAAAGGGTCCCCAAAATACCCACCACCACGCCCACCAGGGCCATAAGAATGGGCAGCCCGGCGGCAATGAGGGTGCCGAGCATAATAAGCAGCACAATAAGCGCCACCACAACGCCTACAATCTCGCCAGCGCCCATTCCCCCGCTGGAGATCTCAGCAATATTCTGGTCAAAGTAAACTTTCAGGCCCTTCAAATCCGCGTTTTTGAAGTGCTCCATGAGCTTGGTGGTGTCTGCGGCAGAGACTTCCTCGTTCTTGGCGTTGAAGGTTACAGCGGCAATAGCGGTCGAACCGTCCTCGGAGACCGTGCGGTAGCCGCTCGTCAGGTTAAAAAGGGCCTCTTTGCGGTCGAGGTCTTCTTTCTGGGTGGGAAAGTCCTTCTCAGCTTTCGCCAGCTCGGCTTTCTTCTCGTTAAGCTGTTTCTGCCCGTCTTCGAGCTCTTTCTTTTTGGCGTTCAGAGCCGCCTGGTTCTTTTCAAGTTCCGCCTGTTTAGCGGTGGTTTCGGCACGGGTGGCGTCTAGTTTCGCCTGTGATGCGTCGGCTTCGGCACGTTTATTGTTCAGGTCTGTTTGTTTTTCGTTCAGCTCGGAGCGCTGGGCGTTCAGCTGCTCCTGCTGCTGGTTCAGCGGGGCCATGACGGAGGCTTGAGACCCCTGCGCCTCGGCTTGGGAGAACGATGCGTCTAGTTTCGCCTGCTCTTCGGCCAGCCGGTTTTTGCTCACATCAAGCTGCTTCTGCGCATCCTCTACCCGCTGTTTCGCCTGGTTTACCTGCGTCTGGGAGCTATCGAGATCTTTTTTGGCGGCCTCTACCTGCTTATTACCGTTATCAACCTGCTGCTGCCCGCTTTCAACCTGCTTTTTACCCTCATCGATCTGCCGCTGACCGTCGGCAATCTGTTTTTTGCCGTCTTCGAGCTGCTCGGGGGCACCGCCTACTTTCTGTTTACCTTCGGTCAGCTGTTTCTGCCCGTCGGTGAGCTGCTTTTCAGTCTCGAACGGGTCGCTGACGGCATCTACAGAGCTCACTTCCCCTTTAAGGCTCTTGAGGGAGGCTGTAAACGCCTGTTTCTGCTCATCGGTGATCCGTGAACCGTCACCGGTGGTGACAACCACCTGGCCGCTGCCCCGGTTGGCATCTGGGAAGCGTGAGGACAGCTCGTCGGAGAGCCGCTGGGTTTCGGTGCCGGGCATGGTGAACGTGTTCTTCAGCTGCCCGTGGAATGCGGCGTAGCTGGCGCTCACCCCGCCAATGAGAAGGGCCCAGATGGCGATAATTACCCAGGCTTTGCGAGCTGCGAAGTCGCCGATGGAGTAAAGCCATTTGGCCACTGTGGTTCTCCCTTGGTTGATATGCGGTAAAGGTGCAGGTTTTTAGGACTAAGAAAAATATTATCTCAGGTTATTTGCTCCACTATTTTTTAGGCGCATTTTTTCATCTTTTAGCGCTGTTGTAAACCCCTTAATATGCAAAGAAATACTATGTTGAACCCCACTTTTACGCTAAATTATTATGCACAGAGCCCACCCCGCAGAGCGTTTTTAGCCTGCCTTTCCGCCCAAGAAGCAGGTTTTACCCAAATGCAGCATCTGTGGGTTTCTTATAAAAACCCACATATTATGCGGATAAAAATTCATGGGTGAAAGAAAATAGCTCCGCACCAGTAGGGTCACTGGTGCGGAGCTACATATTAATGCGTATTATATCAGCCACAGTATGTATTGTTGGGTTTTATCCCAGCATACTGTGCGGCATCATGCACGCGCCGCCTAGGAGGATGCTCCCACGGTGCTTTTAGCCGTCTCGGCTTGTTCATCGTGCTCGGCGGCGGGCTGTTCGGCCTCTTCTTCCAGGGTGTCCAGAAGGGTTGCGCCTTCCACATCCATATTTGGAACGAGCTTATCGAGCCATGTCGGCATCCACCAGGCTTTATCGCCCAGCAGGGTCAACACTGCGGGGGTGATGGTCATGCGAACCACGAAAGCATCCACCAGCACGCCGAAGGCCAGGCCGAAGCCGATGGGGCGGATCATTGCGGATTCGGCGAAGATGAACCCGCCGAACACCGAGATCATAATGATCATGGCGGCGATCACCACACGCACCGCATGGTTGTACCCGGCGACAACAGCGGTTTTCGCGCTTTTACCGTGCACATAGGCTTCGCGCATGCCAGAGACCAGGAACACCTGGTAGTCCATCGCCAGGCCGAAGAGAATACCGATCATCAGAATCGGTAAGAAGGCCAGAATCGCCCCCGGGTCGTGCACCCCAAAAAGCGTGCCCATGAAGCCCATCTGGTAGACCGCAACCACCGCGCCGAAGCTCGCCAAAATCGAGAAGAGGAACCCGACCGAAGCAACCAGGGGTACCAGAATCGAGCGGAACACCAGAATCAGCACAATAAACGACAGGCCCATGACAACCGCCAAGTACAGCGGCAGTTTCTGCGCCAGCGTATTGGAGACGTCGATATTGCCGCCGGTCAGGCCGGTCACACCCAATTTCACGTCAGTGCCCTGTACGTTCACGTGAACCTCACGCAGCTGCTCAACCAGGTTCACGGTTTCAACCGAGCTCGGCCCGTGTTTGGGGATCACCTGGAAAATCTGCACGGTGTGGTCATCGGTTTGCCCGGCGGGAACCACGGTTTTCACGTTGTCGGGGTCTTTCGCCTCAATCGCGTGAGCAATATCGATCTGCGCCTGCTCAGCCTGCGCCTCGTTCATCCCTGCGGGGGTGTGCGCCACCGCCAGCACGGGGCCGCTCATGCCTTCACCAAACTTGTCTTTAACAATCTGGTAGGCCTTATATTCAGTGCTTTCAGTCTGTGAGCTTTCAGCCGACGGCAGGCCCATGCGCATCTGACCCATCGGAATGGCGATAGCACCCAACGCCACCACGCAGAGCAGGATGGTCACCACAGGTTTGGCGAGCACAATTTTCAGCCAACCGTGCGGGGATTCCTCACGCTGTTCCTGTTCGGTGTGGCGTGCCGCAATCTTCTCAGGAGTATCAACGGACGCCCATGCCTTCTTCGACATGACTTTACGACCAATCAGAGAAAGCATGGCGGGGGTTAGGGTCACCGAGATCAGTACAGCCACAAACACGCACAGTGCCGCCGCATCACCCATATACCCCAGGAACGGGATACCGGTCACATTCAGGGCCAGCAAGGCAATAATCACGGTGGCACCCGCGAACACCACCGCGTTACCGCTGGTGCCGTTAGCGACCGCGATAGATTTCCGCAGCGGCATGCCGTCCATGAGGTTGGAGCGGTGCCTGTTGAGAATGAACAGTGAGTAGTCGATGCCCACCGCTAGGCCGAGCATCATGCCCAGCATGTAGGTGGTTGAGCTCATATCAACCAGGGACGAGAATGAGAGGGTGCCCAGGATGCCCACAATCACGCCCACAATCGCCATGAGAATGGGCAGCCCGGCGGCAATGAGGGTGCCGAGCAAAACGATGAGCGTCATAAGGGCCACCACAATGCCCACAATCTCGCCAACGCCCATACCCACATCGGGAGATTCGGCGACATTCTGGTCAAAGTTGACCGTCAGGCCCTTCAAATCCGCGTTTTTGAAATGCTCCATGAGCTTTTCTTTATCAGCATGCGGGGCTTCCGAGCTTTTCATTTTGAAGAAAACCCCGGCGACCGCGGTCGAGCCGTCCTCAGAGACCGTGCGATAGTCGCTCGTCAGATCCAGAAGCGCCGATTTGCGGGCGAGCTGCGCCTGCTGTTCGGGAAGTTTCTTTTCAGAGTCGGCAAGTTCAGCGGCCTTTGTATCCAGCTGCTTCTGGGATTCGGCCAGCTGGGCACGCTGAGCATCAATCTGCGCCTGCTGGGAACCGAGCTGTTCACGCATAGACTCTAGAGCACCAGCTGCTCGGGCCTGTTCGCGGGCCGCATCCAGCTGCTTCTGTGCCGCCTCCAGCTGTGCCTTGCCGTCATCTGCTTTCTTCTGAGCATCCCGCAGCTGTTTCTTGCCATCCTCGATCTGCTTCGGGGCGGCATCTAGCTTCTGCTTACCCTCTTCAAGCTGCTTCCTGCCGTCGGCAATCTGCTGCTCGGTGGCGAAAGGGTCGCTCACATCGTCAACCGCCGAATTCTCGTTCTTAAGGCTATTCAGCTTGTTCACGAAGGCTTGTTTCTGCTCATCGGTAATACGTGAACCGTCACCGGTGGTCACGATTACTTGGCCGGTTCCTCGGTTAGCGTCCGGGAAGCGTGAGGCCAGCTCATCGGTGAGCCGCTGCGTCTCAGTGCCGGGCATGGTGAACGTGGTCTTTAGCTGCCCATGGAATGCACTATACGTACCGGCAACACCGGCAATAACCAGCACCCAGATAGCAATCACTGCCCAGGCTTTGCGAGCGGCAAAGCTACCAATAGAGTAAAGCCATTTAGCCACTGCGGATCCTCCTCAAACTCAAAAATCTCTGTGTTGATTGATATGGTGCGCGTATTCGCTGCGCCTATGCGTATTGACCGCCAAGCAGTTCTTCAACATAGCCAAGGCAGTGTTCTATGCTGTCCCGCATTTTCTCGGCGTCTTCGGGGGGTTTGGGGTTGCCTTCGGGGTCATAGAAAGACGCCGCAATGCCCTCACAAACAGCAGAGGCGATAAGGTTCCCGAAGATTGCGATGCGCATCCGCGGGATGTCTTGGCGCTGCTGCCAGAGCTTGTCAACGACCATTTCGATGGAGTTCATATAGGAGGTTGAGCTGTATTCGTTGAACTTATTGTCGATCGAGTAGTCGTGGAGGGCGAACAGCAGCCGCGCGTGGGGTTCCACATGTTCGGCGAGGCGTTCAGTGGTGAACGCGGCGCGCACCCCGTCGAGCATGTCCCGTTCAAGATTCGGGCCGGTGGGGGTGCAGAAGTCAGGGATGACCTCAAAAATACGGTCCAGGTACTCGTTCAGGCGTTCAACGGCGGCGGCTTCAACTGAGGAAAAATGGTTGAAAATGGTGCGCCGGGATACGCCGGATTCTGCGGCGAGTGTATCCGCCGTGAGCGCCTTAAGGCCGCCTGCGAGCACGAGTTTTTCGGCCGCATCCATAATGGCGATGCGGTTCTCGGCTTTGCGCGCGGAGCGTTTGTCTACAATCTTTTGGGCAATACACACAGTTATTACACTAAGTGCAATATTGCACTAAGTGCAAGTTTTAACGATGTGAGCTCACCCATATTTTTGCACTGAATGCAAATACACAGGGGTGTTCGGCCTCCAAGAACCGACACAGGACGCACACGGTGACTAGTGAGCTGAGCACACGGTTCCTTCACGCTACCCACAAACGGCGGGCATCCTTGTGGATGCCCGCCGTATCGAAAGAAGCAGCAGCCCGCTAGTGCCCGCCTGCCCCCTTCTGCACGCTCAGCCGAGCCTGCGCAGGTGCCGCACTCGCCAACGGCAAACGCACCATAAACTCGGTGCGGCCTGGCCTGGATTTAACCGAGATTGTGCCGCCATGCACACGCACAATCGCCTGCACAATCGAGAGCCCCAGCCCCGTGGTGCCATCCGAACCGGAACGTGCCTTATCTGCGCGCGCGAAACGGTCAAAAATCTTATCCACAAACTGCGGGTCAATCCCCGGCCCGTTATCCACCACGGTCATTAGGGCGTGGCTGCGATCCGCTGAAACCCGCAACCCGGCAATTACAGTGGTGCCGTCATCCGTGTGTTTACGGGCGTTCGAAAGCAGGTTCAGAATCACCTGCTGCAGCTGTGAGCGGTCAGCAATCATCTCAACCGGTTCATCCGGCACATCCAGCCGCCACACGTGAGTGCGGGCCGCCGCCTGCATATCGGAAAGACACTCAATCAGCAGCTCCGTCAGGTCAATCAGCTCAAACTGCGGCTCACGACCCTCATCCAAACGTGCCAGCAGCAGCAGGTCTTCAACAAGGCGCGACATACGCACCGTCTGCGAGTCGATGCGTGCCAGCGACGACTGCCCATTCTCACTCATTGCCTCCGTCCAGCGCATCATATCTGAGTAGCCTTTAATGGCGGCCAGGGGCGTGCGGAGCTCATGGGAGGCATCCGCAATGAAGGCGCGAATCTGCTGTTCGGTGCGTTCACGCACCTCAAGGGCCGAACTCACATTATCGAGCAGCTGGTTCAGGGCGTACCCGACCGCACCCACCTCGGTTCTGGGGTCGGCGTCTTTGGGCATGACCTTCACCTGCTGGGAGATGGTGTGCTCACCCAGGTTTAGGTTCGCCACGTCGGTGGCAACCGCCGAAACACGCTCCAGCGGGCGCATGGTGCGGCGAATAATATAGGAGCCAAGCATCCCGGCCAGCACCATAACAGCCACGGATCCGATCACCATCACAGTGATGGTGGCGGCTAGGGTCTGATGCATATCGCCCATGGGTACACCAACCAGCAGGTTTCCTGAGCCTGGTTTACCTTTTGAGACCTGCACCAGGTAGTGGCCTCCGCTTTCCAGCTCAACCTCCACGGGTACGCCGTCTTGGGCGCCCAGGCGGATAGCAGAGAGCAGGTTCTTATCGGAGTCTGAGATCCCCTGAGTATGCGCTTTGCTGTCGAGGATGCCTGCGAAAGTGGTCTGCCCGTCTCGGTCAAAGCACATGCCGAGTGTGCCAGGCACCTGCCCGGGGATGAGTAGCGGGTTTTTGCCGGTGGCATTATTGTCCGAGGTGGGGCATGCGAGGTTCCCGCTGGATTCTCCCCCTTCGGGGCCGCCGCCCGCACGCAGGGAGGTGCCATTGAGGTTAGCGATAACCTGACCCAGTAGCGAGTTATGAATAGCAACGTAACTTGAGCTGCCGATAATAATGCAGGCAACGCCGAGCATACTTACGAGGATGGCAATAAGGCGGGTGCGCAGACGCGGGGAGTAACGCACTTTTTTGTTTCGTCGTGCGCGTTTAGCGGGTGCCTGGGGTTGGGGTGGTGCTGTGTGCGTGCTCTGCGCTACGTTCATTCAACCACCCTTCTATACCATATTTGGAATTTATTATATGCAGTATTTGCGAGAATTAATCCTTGATTTTTAGACATTTAATGCTGTTTTTATACAGCTGGACGTATAACATAACCTGCACCGCGTACTGTGTGGATCATAGGCTCACGCCCCACATCAATCTTCTTACGCAGGTACGAGATATAAAGCTCCACAATATTTGCTTGCCCGCCAAAATCGTAGTTCCACACGTTATCAAGAATCTGGCTTTTAGAGACCACACGTTTAGCGTTCTCCATGAGGTAGCGCAGCAAATCGAACTGAGTTGCGGTAAGCGTGATGGGGTCGCCACCACGGCTCACCTCACGGGTGTCCTGGTTCAGGATCAAATCTCCCACCACTAGTTCGGCGTCATCAACCGCAGCCACACCCGAGCGTTGCACCAGCCGGTGCAGGCGAATCATCACCTCCTCCATTGAGAATGGTTTAGTCACATAATCGTCGGCACCCGCCGCCAGCCCTTCAATACGGTTATCAACGGAGTCTTTGGCGGTGAGGAAGAGGCACGGCACCTCGGGGTAAAATTTGCGGATGCGTTCCAGCAGTTCCAAACCGTCAAAGCCGGGCATCATAATATCGAGTACCAGCACGTCTGGCCGCCAGTCACGGGCAATGGCGAGCGCGGTGGGCCCGTCGGTGGCAGACTGCACTTCCCAGCCGATCATTTTCAGGCCCATGCTCACGAGTTCTTTCAGCATCTCTTCGTCGTCGGCTACAAGGGCGCGGATGGGGCTGCCGTCTGGGTGTTCAAGGGTGGGAAGATTTTTAGCGATTTCGGTTGCTTTGCTACTCATGTCTTAAAGGGTAGCGGTAGTTTGGGGGTACAGTGGCGGTTTTTCCCGTTTTTCTCGCACAACATAGTGGATGCATAAGCCGCGCACAGCAACAGCACAGTATCCCGCATCCTGGGGTCGTTCAAAGATGCCGCCCCTGTGTGCTTACCGGCAGGGCCGCATAATAATGACACTGTGACGCCAGATGAGGAATGGAGTTGCCTTGGCGTCACAGTGTCTTAGGGATGTGGGCGAGTAGTGGTCAGGCGTTGCGGCCCTACCCTGTTAGAGGCGCACCCCGCCCTTGAGGATACGGCGAGGTTCCAGCGGTTTCACCCCGCCAGCACCCGGGGCTCCGTAGCCGGATACACTCAAATCGTTGCGGGTATTTCGTGGGCCGGAGAATCCTTCGTCCTCGATTTTCCCGTCGGAGGACACCGTGGTGGTAATCTCTTTATTTCTATCCCCCACACTCACGCTGCGGGGAGTGATCTCAACCCACGATCCGTCCGCGCAGGTCACGGTTTTTACTTCTTTGTCTTTCATGTACCGGAAGGTGCCGTCGGGGTTCACGTGGATCACCTGCCTAGAACCGTATCCCACGTTTTCTTTAACGGTCATGTCCCAGGAGCCGTCGGGGTTCAGCTGCATGCTTTTCATCCCTGTTTCTGCGGTCCAGGTGCCGTCGGCTTTTACCTCAATATGGTCGCTGCCGCGCTTAATGTAGGTCCAGGAGCCGTCGGAGTCGTTAATTTTTACCCAGGGTTTGTCGGAGCTGCTGATGGGGTCGTTCGGGCGCGGGCGCGGCTTACCGGCCTTATTATCATCGGTGAGAGCAGCTGAGCCGCCGGGGGCATTATGGCTTTCGAAGGGAACTTTGTCGGGGTTTTTGCCGACTTCATGGGCTGGGCAGGTGATGGGGAATTTTACGTCGGTGAAGAAGTTATATTCCCGCGCTTTTTCGGGGTGTTCAATGAGTTCTTTGGCGTCAATTTGTTCTTTTGGGGTGGGGGTGGCGGATGCCGTGTAGCTTGATGATGCTGCGTTTGATGCTCGGCTGCTGCTGGCGGACTGTGATTTTGAGCTGGATGAGCTTGAGGTGGAGGCTGCTGTGCAGGCGCTGAGTGCGAGAACCATGACCGCGCCTACGGAAAGTATGCGAAGCTTATGCATAGTAATTCCTTAACGGTGAATATTATGGGTTTATGGGCGTTTTCCTCTTCTAATATACCCTTTAGACTTTTTTGAGGTCGCTAAAACACGCCCCTGGGCGCAGGATCCTTTTCGCGGTGCTCCTATCCCCGCGTTATTGCGGCTTTGCGGGTTTTGTCTATAGCCCGTCCCGCAGGATTGATGGGAGCATCCCCAACTCGTCGAGCCTGCGCACCAGGTGGATACTCAGGTCGTTACCCCACGCCCGTGCACTGTATTTGCGGGTGCCTTCAGGCCGGTAGAGCAGGTCGCGGTCAAGCAGGCTTTTCAGTTGTTTACTGCGCACTGCGGAGGAGCCGGGAAGCAGGTCTTTCACATCGCCGGCAGAGACTTCCCAAACAGTATTATTTAACAGGCACAAATCTGATATTTAACGGTGATAACCGTTTTCCCTTGATATTTCAAGGTTTTCAGAATCCCCTGTCGGGTAATTATTTAACGCCAGGCGTTTTAACATTTAACGCGAAGGCCCTTCCCGGAGGCAGCGCAACCGGGTACAGCAACGCCCGCGTACGGAGCGAACCGTAGCGGGCGGGTACTGCTGTATTCACCGGTTACAGTGTTAGTGGTGCTGTGTTTTATGGGAATGCTTTCTGCCCTGCGGCTATGGGGTTACGCGCCCTTAGGGGTATAACACCATCTTTAACAGTTAATGGCGCGAGGGGGGTTTCCGGGTCTTTTATGCTTTTATCGCTGCTCCGGTTCTCCCAAGTTTTTTGTGCAACTTCCCTCCATTTCTTATCCGAAACACCCTCATAGATTTTGCCGTCGGGGGTGCCGTAGGTGATTTCGCTGTCCTTGTATTCATAGCACCATGAGCCGTCGGCAAACATCTGTATCTTTGCGGATTCCCCAGTTTTCTTCACCCACGTGCCGTTCGGGTTCACATGCATATTCACCTTGGTTTTTTCGGTGTAGGAGTCCCATGACCCGTCCGCGTTCAAGGTTGTGGTGTCACCGTTACTACTTTTGGATTTCCATGTACCGTCGGCGGCAACTTCAGCGGTTTCCTTTCCTCCTTTAGTGGAATATGAGTAAGACCCATCATCTTTGAGGTCAACATTGTCTAGGCCCCAATCATGGGGCTCCGTTTCCCGGCGGCGTGGCTCTTTACCCGCCTTATTATCATCGGTGAGAACAAGCCGCTGCTGCTGCGCTATGGCGACGCGTTCCTGTTCGGAACCAACGGGTGCCTGTATGGCCTTTACACCCCTGGGCAAGGGTGTACGCGGTATCAGCGGGATGACGCCGTTACTTCCCACACCGTATTTAATATCATCTGTCCGCTGCACGATAGACGATCGCTCGTAGTCGAAGGGCTTCACAAGGCCCCACGCGGAGCTTACTGAGGTACTCTGCTGCCCATTCTTCGAATCGGTGATTGTGACGGTTCCGTCCGCACTGCCAATAATGGTTTGGTAGCGACCTTTCTTCTCCCAGCTGCCGTCAGGGCGCACCTGTTCTCGGGCCTCTACGGCTTCTTTCCCCTCTTTGGCCTCATATTTAGTGACTGTATCCCACGACCCGTCAGGGTTAACGTGCATTTTCTCCTGTTTGCCGGGCTCGTTGTTTACGATATCCCACGACCCGTCGGCGTGAAGTGTAACTTCCTGATGACGATAACCGTCTGATCGATATGACCAGGTGCCGTCAGCGTTCACGGTCAGCTCCCGGTCTTTATCAGGGGAATACTTCCAAGAGCCGTCATCATGCACTGTCACATACTTGCTGGTTCCCCCCTGCGAGCGCGGGCGGGGTTTACCGGCCTTATTGTCGTCGGTCAGACCAACGGTGCGCACCTCGCCGCCAGATGCTGACGGGGTGGCGCTGGGTGACACGGACGCAGAGGCCGTGGCGGATGAGGTAGCCTCAGCCGGGTTGAATTTGCCGGGCTCCGGGCAGGCTGGCATTTCGGGTTCGGTGTACCTGCTGTATGGGCTGTATGAGCTGGAAGCCACCGGGCGTTCTGGCGCGCGCGGTATTGTTTCTTCTTTCCTCGCGGAAAACACAGCACACGAGCTTAAAACCAGTGTCAGCGCGGTACCTGCTGAGATGGATGCAAGAACACGGTGATAGCGTAAGATTGTCATTGCCAGATTCCTTACACTCTCTCCTACGAGAAGGCCTTCTGCCCGGGGTACAGCGGTTTACGCGGGGTCAGCGGCAGGACGCCTCCCCCACCGATACCGAGACCATACCCCACCCTGGGTGATGGAACACTGGGGGTGCGCACAGTTGTATACGTTTCATTCGTAATCTCGAACGGCTTACCGCTTGAGCCTTCCATGTACACTTTGCCGTTAACATCGCTGTAGGTGACGAACCCACCGCTACTCTCTGAGCGCCACGTCCCGTCAGCATGCAGCTCTTCTTTTTTAGAAGCCTCAGTCGTACGCCAAGTGCCGTCAGGGTTAACGTGCGTGACAGCTTCCTCACCGCCACTCTTAGTTTCCTTCTCTTCCCACGAGCCGTCGGCGTAAAGGGTCGTTGTTTTCTGCCCCACCGCTTTCTCATGTTGAACCCAGGTGCCATCGGTGGCGACAGTCAGCTCAGTGTCCCCTTTATTCCAGCTCCATGAGCCGTCAGGGTTAACCTTGGCTTGCGGGGTTAGTTCACGTTCAGGGCGCGGGCGCGGCTTACCGGCCTTATTCTCATCTGTCAGAAGCGTGCCTTCAAGCTCAGCAAGGTCCCTGCGGTATTCATCAGTTTCGGGTACAGCCTTTTTAGCGGAGACGCCCAACGGCAGGGCGGTACGCGGTTTCAGGGGAATAACACCGTCTTTCGGGACGGAAGTTACCAAGCTTCCATCTTCCTTGTAGAGCGATGCCACGTACTTGGGGAAAATATCGGGCCATTCGCTGCGAGAAATAGGTTTCTCTTCATCTGCTTTGGAGTCTTTCTTGGTGGCTGTACCATCAGCCTTACCAACATATTTAACGCCGAGCTCGTCTACCTCCCAGGTGCCGTCGGCGCGAACCTCTGCCTTCTTTGAAGGCTCTTTATTTTCTTTGCCTTGCTCTTGAATGCTCCACGAGCCGTCAGGGTTAACGTGGATTACGGTTTTTGAATTAGACAGTTTTTCGGTGGATTCCCACGAGCCGTCGGCGTGGAGCGTAAATTCCTTCTCACCAGTTTTATTCTCCCAAGTGCCGTCAGCATTCACAGTTATTTTTTCCTGGCCAGACAAGGTTTTCTCTGTCCACGACCCATCAGATTTCACCTGGTTCTGATTACCACGAGTTTCACGTTCGGAGCGGGGGCGGGGTTTGCCCGCCTTATTGTCGTCTCCCAGACCAACTATCTGCCGCCCGTCCTCCGTTGAGGTGGATGCAGATTCTGACGACCCCGAATTATTGGTGCCCCCTCCCTGGTTCACCCCGGATGACGAGCAGGCACTCAGCGCCAGCAAGAGGGCGAATGAGGCCGAGACGGGGGCTGCCATACGGTTGCGGTTGGTCTTCTTCATCAGAGTTTTCCTTCTTCATAACGTATGTCGGTGTGCGGCGCACCGGGCGCCGTTACCCTCAGTATATGAACCGGGGCAGTGGCTGCGGCGGCACCTCACCGGTGCTCGTTACGATGTACAGAGAACCCGTAGCCAGCTCCCACCGTTCCCCCAGTAAACCCCCAGTTTTAAAGACGCGCACAGGCCGGATGCTCCCCACTCAACGGGGAGTATCCGGCCTGCGCAATACCGCGTATTTTCGCCCGCCACCGGTACCGCACAACAGCCCCAGCGGCGAACCGACTCAGCTACGAAACGGCTTTCTGCCCCACTTTCAGCGGGGTGCGGGGCTTGAGCGGAACCACACTATTGGGGCCCACGCCGTTCTTTGAGACGTAAGAGGTGGGGAATCCGGGTACTTTCGCCGGGAAGTGCTCTTTCTTGATTTCCCGGTTAAAGTTGCTGTGCTGCTTATCCACGTGGTGGGCGGTGCCATCTGCCAGGCCGGTATCGAGTGACCTGTCGTCCTCGTACCGCCACGAGCCGTCCGCGTGGGTTACAGTAACGGATTGGTTCCGTTGATCCTCCCAGGTCCACGAGCCGTCAGCGTTCACATGAATTTTCTGCTGATATTTCACGTCATCAAAGTCCCAGGAACCATCAGCGTGCAGGGCGGCAGACGAGCCGTCTTTTGTGCTCTTCCACTCCCAGGTGCCGTCGGCGTTCACCTTGACCTCCACGCCACCGACGGTGGTGTGCGTCCATGAGCCGTCCTCATTAATGGTGGCGTTGGATTCGGAGTATTTATCGGTGGAACGCGGGCGCGGTTTACCGGCCTTATTGTCGTCGGTCAGGGCGGTACCGTCCGCCTCAGCTGAGGCCTGCTTATCCTCCTCAGATCCGGGGACAGCATAGGTGACTTTCAAACCGGGTTTGAGGCCAGCACGGGGTTTGAGCGGAACCACGCTATTGGGACCCACAACATTCTCCGTCACCTGCGTATGGGGCGCTGGGGGAACCCCGGGGAAGCCTTCCTTAGGGATTTCACGTTCCTCCCCGGTGGCCGTGTTCTTCTTTATCGCGGTCCCTTCCGTCGTACCGGTGGTTACGTACTTACCGCCGCCTTCGTGGTTTTCCCAGCTGCCATCGGCACGGGTTTCGGTAGAGTCACCGGTTTTCTCGTTTTTCTGCCTCCAGGTGCCGTCCGCGTTCATGTGAATAGTTTTCTCCACGTACTCGTTGTGGGTGGAATAATCCCATGAGCCGTCGGCGTGCAGGGTGGCTTCCTGCCCGTTCTTTTCGTCCTTCCAGTGCCAGGTGCCGTCCGCGTTAGTGGTCATGACTGTGCCGTCGGGCTTATCGTATGTCCACGATCCGTCCTCATTAATGGTTGCACCTTTGAGGGTGTCTTTCATGGATGAGCGCGGGCGCGGTTTACCGGCTTTATTGTCGTCGGTCAGGCCTACGGGCAGCTTATCGTCCGCTGATTCGGAGGCAGCCGCCGTGTTCACCGGGGAGGACTCGCTCGTGGTGGCGGCTGCGGAAGACTCGCTCATAGTCGGGGAACTTTCCTGCGATTTCACGGAGCTAGTGGTGCAGGCGCTCAGCGCCAAAACCAAGGCAACACTGGCCGATAGTGGCGCGGCGAAACGACGGGGCGTCAACATATGCATTCTCTTTTCAACGGTGAATAATAATGCCCCACAACACCACTTCAGTGAATATGCAGCAGTGTGGGTTGTGCAGCATTTTTAAGTGTACCTTGCTGGCTAAACCAGCCGTACCTTCACTCAACACCCGCTATGCACAGTTTTACATGCTTATGCGTTTTGTGGTGTTCTATCACCAGTTAGGGGACGTTTTTCTGACCCGCCTTCAGCGGGGTGCGCGGGCGCAGCGGGATGATGCTCTTATCCCCCACACCATCCTGCCCATAAATGGTGGGCACCGCCGGGGTCTCAGCGGGTATTCGGTCCGGGCCAACCTCACGCATATCCGGCTTCTGCTGGTACACCTTCCCGTCCGATGTGCCGTACAGGGTCACATGCTCGGCCTGCTGACGCCATGAACCGTCCGTGTTCACCGCCATCCCCCGCCCAGACGGGACCAGGTCATAGCTCACATGATCCACCACCCGAATCCAGCTGCCGTCCGGGTTCACCCGGGTGCGTTCCTTAGTTTTAGCGATATAGCTCTCCCACGTGCCATCAGCTTTCAGGTTCGCCTTATCCCCGCCGCTATTGGACCACTCCCAGGTGCCGTCCGGGTGCACGCGCATGCTCACATTCGCGTCCTTATACTCCCACGACCCGTCACCATTAATTTTTGCACCCGCCGGGGTAGTCCCACCGGATGCGCTCGGCCGGGGCCTGCCCACCTTATACTCGTCCACTTGGCCCACAGGCACGGTGTAGCTTGTTGAGGTGGACGGGGCCGGGGTGGCGGCCCGCTCCTCATACGTGGGGTTGGCGGTGCAAGCGCTTAGCACCACCAATAAGACGGCACCAGAGCATAACGGCGCCACACGGTAACGGGGCGTAAACATGTGTTCTCTCTTTCACCGGCGATAGTTTCAGGCGCCACGGCAGCCTCCGGAAGGTAGGGCACCTGTTCCCTTAAATTTTATCGTGCGCCACCTTTGAGGGTGAGGGCACGCATCACGGTGTCTCCCGCACATTCGTAGAAGAACCCCGGCGAAACGTCGCGTGAAGGCGCCGCCCCGCCGGGGCTATCAGGGAACCGCCGGGCTACGAGATCACTTTCTGCCCGGCCTTCAACGGGGTGCGCGGTTTAAGCGGCACCACACCGCCGCCGCCCGGGCCGTTCGGCTCAAGCACGGTGGGGGCGCTAGGAATGCCCTTTGGTGCATCCTTCTTCGACAGCTCACGCGCAACAGGTTTCTCCTGGTACGCCTTGCCCTCCGCGGTACCGTACAGCACGAACGACTCGGTCTCATTACGCCACGAGCCGTCCGCGTTCACCGTGATCTTATGGTTACCTTTCACCAGGTCTTCGGCACCGCCCTTATACTCCCAGCTCCAGCCACCATCGGCTTTAACGTGCACAGTCTCATCGCGGGAGGCAATATACTCATCCCACGACCCGTCAGCGTGCAACGCGGAGGTGTTACCGTTAGCGTCCTTCTGGGTCCAGGTACCGTCGGCTGCAACCGTCATGGTGACGCCCTTAGCATCAGAGTACGTCCACGACCCGTCCTCATTCACCGTGGCATTTGCTTTGAGGCTGTGCTTTGAGCGCGGGCGTTCGGTGCCCGCCTTATTGTCGTCGGTCAGCAGCAGCCCCTCCTGCTCGGCGGTGGCTTTCAGGTCTTCTTCAGAGCCTGGGACAACGTAGATCACTTTCGTACCCGGTTTCAGGCCCTTACGGGGCTGCAGCGGCAGCACGCTCTCACCGCCCACCCCGTCCTCAGAGACCACCGTTGCGGGGGCGGGAGGCACCACGGGCCATTCCTTACGGGAAAGCTGACGCTGACCCGACGCGCTCTTACTTACCGCCGTCCCATCGGCGTTGCCGGTGTTTTCGGTGGTGCCGTGGGTGTGCTTCCAGCCGCCGTCAGTGTGCGTCTCAAAATGCCCCACTTTCCTGTCATCCATAGTCCAGGTGCCGTCAGCGTTAACATGCACCTGCCGGTGGATCATATCATTATTCATAATGTGATCCCACGAGCCGTCAGCGTGCAGGGTGGCCTCAGTGCCTTCTTTCTGGTTTTTCCAGGTCCAGGTGCCGTCGGCGTTAGTGGTCATAACGGTGCCGTTGGAGGCGGTGTACGTCCACGACCCGTCCGGGTTCACTGTCGCACCTGTGGCAACATCTTTCACCTTCGAGCGGGGGCGGCTATCGCCAGCTTTATTATCTTCAGTTAAACCGAGGGGGAGCTTCCCGTCAGCAGCATCCGGTGTAGTGGCTAAGGCGCTCGCCGAAGCAATTGACGACGCACCCGCCTGCGGTGAACTATTAGACGCTGAAGAGCACGCACTCAACCCCAGAAGTAGACAGGCACCGGCACATAACGGCGCCACAATTCGGCGGGATTTAAACATATAACTCCCTCGTTATTTATCGATAATCATGGTGGTGACGTTTTGGTCACCCTTGTTTCATTGTAACGCGCACCTTTCACCACCTAGTACCGGTGCTTACGCCCCTTCAGCGCGTCGCACACTGCCGGTTTTCGGCACCTTCCCCCTGAACTTTCCGCCTTTTTGCGGGAATGAACCGCTGCGGCAGGCTCTTATAGCTGAGGGTGACGGTAAAATTTGAGGAAATACCCGAGAGCCGACGGAAGGAGAGGACCATGCGCATCAGCCGCATCTACAACAATAATGTGGCCCTCACCGTCGATACTTTCGGTAAGCAGGCGGTGGTGATCGGCCGCGGGCTGGCGTTTGGTAAACGTAAAGGGGACATGGTTGACCCCGCGAAAGTTGAGCAGACCTTCGTCCCTGAGCAGGGTATCTCGGCGGAGCGGCTCAGCTGGTCGCTGTCCGAAATTCCTGCCGATATTCTGGCGATAGCCACCGAAATAGAGGGCGACGCCCGCAACGACACCGAGATTGAGCTCTCAAACTCGTTCATTATCCCGTTCGCAGACCACCTGCACTACGCGGTCATACGCGCCCGTGACGGGCTGCGCGTGGATTACCCGCTCGCACCTGAGGTGAACCTGCTGTACCCGCACGAGGTGACCTACGGCCACCGTGCCCTGAACCTGGTGCGCGAGCGCATGGGCGTGGAGCTGAACACGAACGAGGCGATCCCGCTGGCGCTGCACCTGGTAAACGCCCAGTTTGCGACCGCCGACATGTCGCGGGCATTCCGTATGACGGAGGTGTTTGCGCAGGTTTTTGAGGTGATTGAGGTGGCGTACAGGCGCGCTATCGACCCGGCCTCCATGTCCGCGGCACGGTTCATTACGCACCTGAGGTACCTGTTTGTGCGCGCCGATCAGGGCAAGATCGGGGCGGCAGGTGCCGGGATTTCGCAGCCGAGCCTGCTGGCGGCTTTACGCGCGGATGCGCCACGCGCCTACGCGTGCGCGCAGAAGGTGCTGCTGCTTCTTGAGATGCAGCTTCAGCAGCCGCTCACCCAGGATGAGCTGACCTATTTGACGATTCATATTGACCGCTTGGCGAAAGACCTGTGGGGTGCTGCCCCCGCATAGGGCAGCCGCCTCACCCGTTCCGCAGCAGGTGCAGTACGGCCTGCACGCGGCGGGCGTTGCTGGTCACGAACGCCGTCAAACACGCGAACGCCCAGAAGATTACCGTGGGTATTACGCAGGGTGAATCGCTCATTATGTTGGAAGTGCAGGACGACGGCACCGGCGGTATCCCTCAGGATGCGCTGGGCAGCAAAGCATCCGGCGGGTTGGAAGGCATTCGCCGCAGGCTCGCCACTTTCGACGGGGAAATGTTTGTCAGCAGCCCAGCGGAAGGACCCACCTCGGTGCGCGCAATCGTGCCGTATGCCGCCCCCGCACCCCAACAGCACTAACCTACCTTCACGGGAAGTACTGATGCGATAACAACCGGGTCTCTGCAACGTTCTCTGCTGCGACGCCCCTTATATAGACCCACCCACCCGGGCAAGTTCCTCCATAGCCCGGGTGGGTTATTCATGTTTCATTCTTTCGCCTTGCGACCCTGCGGGTCTTTTAGCGTGTACCTGAGCGTATAGGGTGTGGGCTACTGCAGTCCGGCTTTGTCAAGGCCCATCATCTTATCCGCGCTTCCGGGGTCGGTCGCGTAGGCCACCCCGAGACGGTTCCACGCATTAATAACGGTAATAACAAAGGTCAGCTCAGCTAGTTCCTTCTCGTCAAACTGTGCACTCACCTGCGCGTAGTCGGCATCGCTCACATGTGAACCTTCAAGGCGGGTGAGTTTCTCGGCCCACTCCAGCGCAGCACGTTCTTTATCCGTAAAAAGCGGTGATTCGCGCCAAACCGGCAGATGGTACAGGCGCAGCTCCCGTTCGCCGTGAAGTTTAGCTTCTTTGGCGTGCATATCCGTGCAGAACGTGCACCCGTTAATCTGTGAGATATGCAGTTTAACGAGCTCTTTAATGGTGGTATCTAGGGTCAGAGTACCTTCCAAGGCCATCATTGCTTTGAAAGATTCGGGGGCAAGCTGAGAGTAGTTTGCACGCATAAAGACTCCTTACAATTAGTGAGCACGGTTATTCTGTGACTGTACAGGCGGTGTATAAGCAGGTCAAGAGGCTATTCGGCGGGAATCAAATCTATAGTTTGGTTTCACCTTTTTGTATACACTAGTAGCGGGAGAACCTGGATGAAAGAACACAAACAAAATGGATGCAGACCCGCCGCAGCATATGGCCCCGTCACCAAATTTTTCGCAGCCTTTAGCGTCGGCTGTCCCTGAGGCACAGCCGTCAACGTATGCTGCGATAGTTCAAAAATACTCCCGCCTTTATCTCGTGCGCCTGTGCACCGTGGGACCTCTTATTGTATTGCACATAGTGGGCGCTATTATACTGCTGCTGGCGTTCATGAATGATGTGCAATCCTATAGCAACAGTAAGTACTCCGATGATTTATTCTATTCGCTAGAGTACCTTATGGTATTTGCGACCGCCGCAATACTATTTATATATCTGTTGTATCCTTTCTGTCATATTTTTGGATGGAAATCTGTAAAAAATAATCTGCGCCCTGTGTGGGTTTGTATTATTAATATATTTGGGTTTATTTTTTCTCTTCTAGGGGTTATTTTTTATATACTGCCGACTCTGGATAACATTAACTCAACTCTCCCGACGGGTGCCGCCGGTGAAGTACTCATTCTTGTGCTTGTATTCGCTGTACCCATTGCTGAACTTGTTTTCTCCGGTATTTTTATCAAGCATTCGCTGTGGATGATAAGGAATAAGCATTAGCCCATGTTTACCTCCAGCTACCACAGAAATAAAGGTTACTAACTATGAATGATGAAGAGATGAACAGATTCATGGATCTTCTCTTGGAGCACGGGTGGAGAATCCGAAATACCGCCGGATCGGACATATTCCATGTCTCGGGGTCTGAGATGGTGTGGGAGTTAACGAATGAAGATCTTTACACAACTAATATTTTAACATTTTTTATTATTGGAGATTTAGGTCAGCCCAGCACAAAAATCAAAGATATTATACATGTTACAGATAAGAATAATAATCAGCTTATTTTCACAAAGAACAATATTACTAATCAGATAAATTTTATCGAGAATTTATAGAGGGCAAAGTACAGAAAACCATTACTGTTATTAAATATAGCAAGTGTTAGACGGGAATGAATTATGGGTGAAGATAACGACCCCTTACTGGCACGAGCATACGATGATAAAATGGCTAACTACCAATCACATGCGCAGAAGGAATCGTTGTCTTTTTACAGTACCACCGGGCTCACCATCATACAATTTACTGCTCTAGTAAAATCTACTCATCAGTTACCTGATCTAGGGTATCCTAAACATCAAATCCCTGCCCTAATCCTGGCACAGGCCACCCTCTAACATATGCCCTTAAGGTAATATATACTATAATTTTAAGGAAGGGTAGTTATTGTATCCAAAATATCGATCTGGTTAATAGAAAACAAATTAATTTTATTGATAAGGATTATTTATATTGTGGAATTAAAATTTTCAGTTATAGGAACCATTATTGACTTTCCGTATAGTCATATCTTACAGCAGAATCTTCAGAATTTTTTTAATCACATTAAACCACGATTATCTCACGAACAACTAAATGATTGGGTCATAGAGTTTCACATAAACCCGACTAATATTTATTGGCTTGAAACTCAAGAATATAGTAAGAGCTTTCTTGGGGTATATAAAAGAGGTATTACCTACCCCAAGATAAAGAGGAAAATATTTTCAGTTATCATACCAATTCCTAATAGCAATCAAATATCTTGGGGGCTACCAGAGGAAAGGTACCTTCATAGGCCTAAAGCGAATCCTAATAATTTTTTTCTTACTGAATTTAGCACTAAGGGATTTACAGATTTAGAGGACTATTTTTTAGAATCTACCATAGAAGTAATTAATAGTTTCTTAAACAAAGGTTTTAAAATACAGGGAATTAATTTGAAATTTGATATGGTTGATGTGCGTAAAGAAAAGTAAATTTGTAAAGATCATAAAATTAAATATTCGCAATATTCAATGAGAATTTGGGAAATATATAGCCAAGGTATAATATAGATAATTTACTATATCCTTAAAGAAAATGTATTTAAAGACTGCAACCGATTAAAAAGGAAGTATACAAAATGTTAAAAATCAGGAAAAATACTTTAAACAGTATACAGGTAGGACGAAAAAAGAAGGACTTAGCAGAATCAATAATCAATGATCCCGTATATTTTTTGGAGTTTGATAGAAAACATAAAGTGTTGTCAGAGTCAATAATCATTACAGTCTCTATGAGGGAGGTTCAATCTTTTGATATAAACGGCAAGGTTATATCATTTGAGAACCTAATTTCTTTCTTAGAGGATGAAAACCCATTGGTTGAGGATAACTCATTTTATATATTCCCTCAGTATAATCTAAGTTTATATATAGACTGGGATAGGAAAATATTTAACGAAGTTCTAATTTATGATAAGACATTAAAAATAGAATATGAAAAAAGTTCGTTCTTAACGTATAAGGAAATCCAAGAGAATCAGCGGGAAACGACAAAAAGAGCTGCTCATAACCTATACTTCATTCCATATACAGCTGTGGGAAATTTTAAATTTGGAACAGATCCTCAACTATTTTCAGAAGAAAATAATTTTAATATTCCAAAAGAAATTTCAGCAAAACAAGTTATTGAGTTTGATGAAAATATTTTAGTAAGATTTGACAAAAATAAATTAACTCAAGTCGTGATAAGTAATAAAAACACTTCTATACTTTATAATGACTTAAAATTATTCTCTAAAGATGTTTTAGGTGAGCTAATAAAAAATGAAAAATATATAGAGAGAACTATGGGGTATGTTTTTGTTGACTTAGGTCTTGCTATTACTCACGACGTGAGAACTATATATTTTTTCGATCGGTCTTTATTACCCTTTTGGAAGAATAAAAATAGACCTATTACTAGTTGGTGAAGCTGAAGAAGGTAATAACTAAAGGATATACTGAAAGAATATACGAACTGTGCAGCACAGTATCATCCTCCCAAGAACCTAAAACTTTCAGCGGTGCCGTATCAGTCCTCGTATAGTACAGCTGACTGGTCGGTCAGTCTCCGAGGCGCTCAGGTCGAGGTTTTCTTCAGATTCCAGCAGATAGAGCAGCATAGCCTTCAGGGCTACTGTGCAAGAGCGAGAGTGAGGGGTGGGTCTGGGGTTATTCAACATCAAGCTGTTGTTCAGCAGTATGGACAGAACAGTGACTTATATGGGCAGGGTCTGTCTCCCAATAAGTAAACCTCTATACATTACAGATAATAATCAGCTTATTTCGAGAAACAATATTATTAATTAGATAGATTTTATTAAACTTATAAGAAATAATATAGAAAATGTATATTTTACTTTTATATCTGCGGTGAAGTGGGTGTAGAGATAAATATCAACAGACCCATGCTCCCCCAGCAACATCGCCTACATAGCAGGCCAGAGGGCTCTGCCTTCCAGTCTAAAAGACCATTATTAAATATGTGACATCATGTCATTAAAAATACCGGCATACCACTATGCTATATCTCTCATTTTGATGATATACCGTGATATTCTGAAAGGGTCTTGCCCTCACAAGGGGCACAACACACACTGTTCGTTCAATTAAGAAAGCTATCATGGTCACTATCATTGTGGCGGCACATGGGGAGTCAGCGCCCGCTCTTCTGAAGACCGCCAGCATGATCCTCGGAAACCTCGATAACGTGTATCCGGTGACATTTCTTCCTGGGCAGGGTCCGGAAGATTTGATCGAAGAATACACGCGCATCGTTGCGGAAGCAGGATCTGAAGAAACCCTTATTCTCGTCGATCTCTTCGGCGGCAGTCCCTACAATGCGGGTGCCCGATTCGCGGCAGAGCACGAAAATATTGATGTTGTCGCGGGCGTCAACGTGCCGATGCTCATTGAAGTCATCAGCGGCGCCGGTCGCAAAAATGCAACCCTCAAGGGCCTGGTCGCCAAAGCCCATAAAGCGGGCGTGAAAGGTATTCGTTCCTTCCAAGAGGCCAACCAGCCGGTACAGGACGAAAAACCTGCCGCAGAGACAAAACCCGCCGAAACACCGGCGGCACCGGAAATACCCGCAGAACAGCAGGTTGAAGGCGGGCATATGGATGCTATTTTTACGCGCATCGACTCCCGCCTTATTCACGGGCAGGTCGCGGGCACCTGGGTTCCTTATGTGGCACCGCAAACCTTTATTGCCGCATCGGATGCAGCCGCCCACGACAACCTCCGCAAGACCCTGCTGCTACAGGTGGCGCCCGCCGGAGTCAAAACCAATGTGCTCGATATTGCTAAAGCGGGGCGCGTATACAACAATCCCAAGTACACCGGCATGAAGACCATGTTTGTACTCGAATCCCCGGTCGATGTGGTGCGTCTAATAGACGAAGGCGTCGAAATTCCAGAGGTAAATGTCGGCGGCGTAACCTACAAAACCGGGATGACGCAGCTTTCTGAGGCAGTTTACGCATCTGAGGAAGACCTCGACGCATACCGTGAACTTCTCAAACGCGGCGTCAAGCTGTACGTACAGCAGCTTCCCAACCACAACCCCGTCGATCTGGCAAAAATTTTGAAAGAGAAAGGTCTCGCCTCATGAGTCCCCTCGCATTTATTCTCGTCATTGTGGTGGCGTTCATTGCGGGTGTCGCATCCGTGGTGGACGAACGCCAGTTCCACCGCCCCTTAGTAGCATGTACCCTCATGGGTTTCGCCCTCGGGGACCCCACCACTGGCATTATCTTGGGCGGTATGCTCGAACTCATTGCCCTCGGGTGGATGAATGTCGGCGCGGCGATGGCACCCGATGCGGCGCTCGCATCATGTATTGCAACGGTCGTCGTTATTCACGGTCACCTTGATAAAGCGCAGGGCATCGCCGTTGCTATTCCGATTGCAGCAGCCGGGCAGGTGCTCACCATTTTCGTGCGAACTATTACCGTCTTCTTCCAACATCAAGCTGACCGGTTCGCCCAAACGGCGAATTTCCGGGGTATTGAGCTCATGCATATCAGCGGCATGGTTCTGCAAGGTTTGCGCGTGGCTGTCCCGACCGCCGTGGTTGCCCTTATTAACTCCGAAACCCTGCAGAACTGGCTGCAGGCTATTCCTGCTGAGGTGACGAACGGTCTGCGTATCGCTGGCGGCATGATTACTGTGGTCGGTTTCGCCATGGTCATTAACATGATGAAGTCCCGCGCCCTCATGCCGTTCTTCTTCCTCGGATTCATCGCGGCAGCCGCTATTCCGGCGTCCCAGGAAATCACGCTCAGCGGCGGCAACAAGGATGCTATCGGCAACCTCGCCGTAACCCTGGCAGATCCCGCGCAGCTGAACCTAGTCGCGATCGGTATTGTCGGAGCGTGCCTAGGACTGCTGTACACCCAGCTGAATCCAATCTTCCATAAGAGTGAGGCGGCACCAGCAGCCGCACGCCCAGCCGACGACCTCGATAACGAGCTTGAGTAGGAGCGAATCATGACTGAGAACACTCAAGAAAAAGTAACCGCCGAGGTTCCCGACCTCACCAGGCGCGACAAGATTAATACCTACATCCGCTCCACCTTCCTGCTCGGCTCCTTCAACTTCGAGCGTATGCAGGCCATTGGTTTTGCGGTGTCGATGATCCCCGCGATTAAACGTTTTTACACCAAGAAGGAAGACCAGGCAGAAGCACTCACCCGTCACCTGGAATTCTTCAACACCCAACCCTGGGTCGCATCCTCCATTATGGGTGTGACTGCCGCTATGGAGCGCGAAAAGGCAGCCGGTAAAGAAGGTATTGACGATGCCGCTATCACCAACGTGAAGGTTGGCCTGATGGGCCCGCTCGCGGGCGTGGGCGACCCGATTTACTGGGGTACCGCGCGCATCGTGCTGGCAGCTATCGGCGCCTCCTTCGCAATTTCGGGCAATATTCTGGGGCCGCTCATCTTCTTCTTCGGAATGACCGCAATCCGCTGGGCCACCCGCTGGTACGGTTTCCAGTACGGCTACGAAAAGGGCACCCAAATCGTGGGCGATGCAGGCGGAAACACGCTGCAGAAAATTACTCAAGGCGCATCGGTCATGGGCTTGTTCGTGATGGGTGCACTGGTGTACCGATGGACGAGCATCAACATTCCGCTCAAACTCACGGAATACGAACAAGCTGACGGTACACACGTGGATGTGACCGTCCAGTCCATCCTCAATCAGCTGCTGCCGGGGCTTGCGGCACTAGGTCTGTGCTTCCTGTGCATGTGGCTGCTGCGCAAGAGGGTTAACGCCATCTGGATTATCTTCGGTCTCTTCGCCGTCGGTATTGCTGGTGCCTACCTTGGGTTCTTAGCACTCCCCCAGTAAACCCGAGTGACCACAAGCAAACCAGCGGGATGTGCGCTCCGGTAGACTTTTGTACCGGGCGTGCATCCCGTGATTTTTAGCCCCCAGACCGAAGGACACCCATGAAAAAACTGATGGCATTCGATTTGGATGGAACTCTGCTCTTTGACCGGGAGATCGAGCCCGCGAATGTGCAGGCTATTCACCGCTGGCAGCAGGCCGGAAATATTGCGGTGTGCGCGACCGGGAAAAGTATTTTCGCCACGAAACTTGCCCTTGATACAGCTGATGTTACCTTCGATTACAACGTGCTGTACACCGGTGCGGTTGTGACCGATGCCGAGTACAACATCCTCCACGCGCAAACTCTTTCGCTTGTGGTGGTGCGCGCCTGCTATGAACGGTTCAAAGAAGAACCTGGAGTTGCGCTTTTTGCCACGACTTTAACCCATGACTATCGTCTGGCGGATAATGTGGGGTCTTCAACTAATATTCTGCCCGAGTTCCTGCCGCTGGCAGAGTCCGAGATTGATACCCAAGATTATGTGGGTGTACCCCTATGGATTCCTGAGGATGATGCCCGCGAGCGCGCCTACCGCTGGATTCTTGAAGAGTTCGGTGATGCCGTGGATTGTCACAAGAACCAGGATTTTCTGGATATTGTGCCCCAGCGGTGCACAAAAGCGACCGGGCTGGCGTGGCTTGTGGAGTATCTGAAACCTGTCGAGTATGAAACCTATACGATTGGGGATTCCTGGAACGATGTACCCATGCACGAGTGGGCGGATCATGCGGCGTCGTTCAGCTATTCCCCGGATGATGTGAAGGCGCGCACCGAGGTTTCGGTGGATCGTGCGTGGGAATTTATCGACGCTTCATTGGATGCGTAGATTCTGCGTTTCACGTGAAACTTTTCCAGAAAACAATGTCTATAGATTGTTAAAGCGGGGTAGATGGCGAATGTCTTCAACGAATAAAGGGCACAGTCCCGAGAGCTTTGGCGGTGCTTTTCGGCAGGCTGCCCGTGAGTCTTTGGTGAAGAATCAGCGCGAGCGTTCCAGCGATATTGTGTCTATTGCCCCGATTCAACTGACACTCGCCGCGTTGGCGATAGGTATTTATGCCCTGTGGAATAGTTGGCTGTGCCTGATCCCACTGGGCGTGGTACTGGTACTCATGTGGGTGCGTTACACCATGCAGCGGCAGATTTCCCGCGATTTTGCGCAACTGGATGCGGCGCGCACGGCCTGGCGCAAAACCCGCGATAAGCAGTATTTAGAGTTTATGGCGGAGAATACCGGGCGCATCCTAAAGGAAAATAAGGCGCTGACGAAGGATGCGCGCAAACGTGTGCAGGAATACGCCGACTACGCATCATCCCGGCTTTAATCCACTGCCCTCTCCCCTACCCCTCAATCGCCACTCCGCCTAGTGGATCGATCAGCCCTCGGAAGAAATGCAGCACCAGTTTTTAGAGCCGCCGCCAGCACACAGACAACGGTGGGTGAAATAAGCAACCACGCTCATCTCACCCACCGTTTCTTTCTTTAATTTTTTAATTCAATACAAAGAATATATGTGCTTTGATAAGGGGTTTTACTGACCGCCCCCTGCTACCGTCTCGATTTCTTCCGGGGTTTACGGGATTTGCGGGAGCTCTTTAACCGTCTCATATTCTGTGCTGACTGAGCATTACCTGCTGTTCTCTGCTCTGCCGCAGCCGCACGGTCAGTTGGGCTATCAGCCTGCTCCTGTGCCGCAGCAGTGCTTTCCTGTGGCGAGGTCTCTTCATGATCCGCGGCGTTGGTATCCTGCGGCTCATCCGCTACGGCGCTAACATCAGATGCAGATTCAGACTCACTCCCCTGCTGCGGTGTATTATCCTGCTCGGCCGCATCTTCTTTCTGAGACTCTGGATCAACATCAAGTTCTTTAGCAGAAGGTTCACGCGGGCTCTCCCCCGTTTGCTCACGCTCTGCCTGCTCCTTCTGATGCTGGTGCGCCTGGCGAATCTGGCGCAGCTGCTCACGATTTGTCAAAATCACCAGGGTCATGGCGTTCAGGAACACACCAACTAGGAACAGCATCCAGCCGATAAGCATATACCTGCTGCCGCTCAGAACCGCACCAGCAACCAGCAATGCAATAGAGAGCAGATATGCGGGAGAAATCAGGAATCTAGTGTTCACGCCGCTCCCCTAACGCACAGTGGGGCGGGACGACGACTGAGAATCCTCAATCTTCGACGGCAAAACGCTTTTCTTCTTTGGAGTCTCAGAGCCCAGCTCAACCGTGGCTTCCGAATCCAGCGGGTCACCGTCAAAATCGGGCTCCCCCTCAATCGGCTCTTCGCTGCGTTCGGCGGCTTTCTCCCGCATCGCCTCAAAACGCTGCTCAAGGTTGGTCAGCATCGCGGGTGCTGGCTCACCCTTCATCTTTGAAACCGTCACCAGGTGCGCAAAAACATTCAGCCCCACAGCCAGCAACAGCAGAAGCCACCCCACCCACAGCATCCAGGAGACGCCGGAACCAATCATGAGTGCACTCACCAAGACGGCGCCAAGTGAGCTAAGGTACGCGGGTGAGAGGTTCTTAAAATCCATGTCTACTTTCCACAAACTTCACAGCGGGGCTACAACGGTACTCGGTGACATACCGTACTCTCTCATTCTATGTGATTCTGAATGCTTAAATCGCCCCTGACGCCTCAATATTTCCGTGGGCGTAGCCCAAAAGACGCCGGGGGAGGTTCTGGCCGGTTCCCCACCTAGTTTTTCTCGCGGGAATCCACGCTCGTCACCAGTGGTGATGACGGCGCATTCTCAACCAACGGAATGGATGAGGTGCCCAAATGTTCCCGCAGAAGCCGGTAACGTTCCAAAGCGACCGCACCGGCGGGCATCGCCGGGAGCACAAAATTATTGTTGGAGCGGATGGTATCGGCCTGCGAGAGGATATCAAGCTTACGAATCACGCGGTACACATCGTTCGGGTCGTACCGGTCTTGTGCGGACAGCACCTCGTGCTGGGCGGCAGTCATGGCCACATCGCGCAGCCTCGTGTACTCCTCGCGACTGTTCTTCAGCGCCTGCATCTTCGGCTTATATTCGTCCGGCAGGTTTTCAATAATGTCGTCGCGGCGGGTGATTGCGGTGCACATATCTTTCACCCGTCGGTATGTCTCAGGGCTTGCCGCGCGGGCCTCCTCCTGCAGCACCTCAAGGGCAGCGTGCTGGGCCAGCTCCAACAGCTCGGGGACCGCGTTATCTTCGGAATGATCCGCCTTAACACCCAAAACATTCACCACGAACGGCAGGGTAAGGCCTGGCAGCACCATCGTGAAGAACAGCACCGAAATGACCACCACAATCGAATCGGCACGAAGTTCCTCGGTGCCCGCAACAGTGGGGATAGAAAGAGCCAAAATGAGGGTTACCAGCCCGCGCATCCCCGACCAGGTCATCACAATAACCTCAGCGAATGTGCCCGGCGCCCCTTCATGCACAGGGGTTTTCTTCAGGTTTCCCAGCATCCAAACAGCAGCAAACCACAGCAGACGCACCGCGATAGCAACCAGAGAAATGAGGGTTCCGTAGCAGAACAGGTTCAGCAGCCGGGTGGAGTCGGCTTGATAAATAATTTCGCTCGCCTGCAGACCGATAAGTCCGAACGCCAAACCGGTCAGCAGCAGCTCAATAACCTGCCAAAATGATGCATTTGAGAGGCGATCTTCGGCTTCCAGAGCCACCAGATACTTGGTGCTCGTAAACTGCACAGCGGCGATCACAACGGCAATCACGCCCGAGGCATGCACGCTTTCAGCAACCAGGTACACACCAAATGGAATAACGAGAGTAACAGCGCTGCGGGCCACAGTCCCGTGAGCCTTCTGCCGCACATATCCGCCAAGCCAACCAAAAATATAGCCAACCACAACAGCAACCACAGCACCAAAGGAGAAATCCCACAGAACCTTCAGCGGGTCCACTTTCTCATGGTGGTCAATGGCGTGAATTGCCGCGTGAAAAAGCACCAGAGAAATGGCGTCGTTAAAACTACCCTCGGTCTGCAGAGTGCCAATCAGGCGGCGGGGGATGCCAACAGGCTCGGCTACAGCCTCAACAGCAACCGGATCCGGCGGGGCGATTGCGGCACCAATAGCCAGGGCCATCGCAACGGTCATCCCGGGAACCCACCACATGGCGCTGCCGGCGACAGCAAGGGCGGAGGCAGTCGTCAGCAAAACCGAGTACAGAAGCACCGAACGCCAGCGGCGTTTAAGAGTTCCCCACGAGAATTTCACGCCAATAGCCCACAGAAGCGGGGGCAGAAAGATCGGAAGAATAATTTCGGAGTCAATCTCAAGGTGCGGCCTGTCAGGTAGCAGCAGGGCACCCACTCCGAGGATTGTCATCATAACGGGCCAAGGCAAATTAAGCCGATCACCAACGCCCACCATAATGACGGTGGCGAGTAGGATCAGCACAATGATGGATAGATATAGCATCGGCCCGAGTATCAACCCCTTGAGTTTAAAGTGTGTGCTTAGCTCAAGCGTACAGGAGGTTCAGCGGAAGGTTTTGCCGCCTCGCACGCTTGAGTCAAACCCACACACAAGCTAAATATGTCTTGCTAGAAATATACTAAAAATGGCTTTTTGAAAATATAGCTATTCCCCTCTAAATTAGTATACCTAATCCAGAGGGGAAATATATGCATTTTTAGCTATTTATTGTGTGTGATACTGCCCCTACGCCCCACACCCGCCAGAACCACAGCCGCACCCATGCGATGCGCTAGCCGCAGCAGGTTGCGGCTCTTCAACAGATTCAGAGGCTTGAGCGGAAGACCCGCATCCTTCAGAGCCGCAGCCACAACCACCCGCAGAAGACTCGGCGGAAGACTCAGCATGATCATGCCCACCGCAGCACCCGCCACCATCGACAGAGCCGCACGCGGAACCGCGGGCCTCACGGTACCCCATTAAATCCACCCCCAGCTCAGAGAGATACCGCAGGTACCCAGCGAGCGCATCCTGCCCGCTGGCACCAGCAATCACAATACCGCCGTGTTTGAGGGCTTTAAGGGTTTCGTTAATAATGGGCCAGCGCTCAATATCGTCACTAATCGTGATGGCACTAACAATATGCATAGCCAGTGACGAGAGGGAACGCAGCGCCTCTTCATAGCCGTCGGGCAGATGAAGAACTTTATCGGGGGCGGCCATGCGGGTAATAGCAAGCACCCGCATGAGGGTCATAGGTACGGCGTTAGCGGGGAGTTTCACGGTAATACCTGTGGCGCTGCCCGCGCCGAGCTCCGCCAGTTTATCCGCGAGCACCTCAGAGTCAATATCGGCGCTTAAATCCAGTGTTTCGTAGCCGCCTATGGCGATAGAACGAGTGCCGAGCGCGGCCGCTAGTTCTTCATCATCAGTATGCACCGCGATCATATTGCGGAATTCGTGGCGTCGGATAGCTGAGGCTGCCTCAATAAGGGCGAAGTCTTGCCCGTCGCTGGTGACGATTAGTTCGTGTATTTCATCCCGGCTCAGGGTTTGCCCGGACATAATGCGTTCGGCAAGTTCGGAATATGTAGTGCTCATACCGAATATTAAACACCCGTTCAGTGTGTGTGCCCACCGGGTTACGCCACCAGCGGCGATTATTCTCCCGCTCATTTGTCGAATATTACCTTCAGGCGCGAATGATTCGCTTCAACGGCGGGTGTGGGGCCCGTAGAATATTGGGTGTGGCTCTTTCGCGCGATAAGATTCTTCACACCGCCTACGAGGTGCTGGCAACCTACGGTTTGGCGGATTTGTCGATGCGCCGATTGGCCTCCGAGCTGCAGGTGGCACCCGGCGCCTTGTACTATCATGTGCGCTCGAAGCAGCATCTGTTGGTGTTGCTGTCCGACTATATTCTAGCGCACGCCCCAGACCAGTTACACGCTCCATGTTCTGCTGGCTCAGCCGATGCGGTGCGTTCGTGTCTTATGCGTCGCGGAGAGATCCTGTTTTCAGTACTGTACCCTATTCGGGAGTGCCCGGAAGTGATCCGGTTGGCTCTCACGTTGCATCCGGGCTCGGTTGTTCTGGTGCGTGTGCTGAGCGCGGATCTGCACCTGCTGGGTTTTTCGGGGGAGCGGGCTCAGCGTCAGGCCCGACTATTAGCTCATCTTGTGCTGAGCCTCATTGAGGAGGCGCAAACTCTGCCGCTGCTGGATCCTGAGGGGGCACACACATATTCTGAGGCATTGGAACGGTACAGAGAGGATATGCAGTGTGCCGTGGATTCTATAATTGGCTTATAGTTCCTAAATCTCTCTAATTACCCTTGCAAAACCACCCCGACCAGTATGTATGCCTCAAATATTATATATTAATGGGGCATTGCGTGGCACTACGGTGGCAGCAGAAGTGCCGTGTGCCCCACCAAGAACCATTTGTTTTCCTACAATGTTTAACATCCCAGTCACATTCCTACTCGGTTCCGTCTCGGAGGTTCTATGACCACCACCGCTGCCCCCCAATGGGACACTCTTCCGGTTCACGCTCAGGAGGTGCGCCGCGCACGTGAGGCATTTATTGAAGCCTACGGCAGAGAACCTGACGGAGTGTGGTCGGCACCGGGACGCCTGAACCTGCTGGGGGAGTACATTGATTTTCTGGGCGGTTCGTGCATGCCCATGCCGTTGCCGTACCGCACCTATGTGGCGGGGTCACTGCGGCGTGACGGCGTGCTGCGGGCCTCATCATTACAGATGCCCGGTGATGAACGAACCGTGGTGGTGCGTGATATTCAGCCGGGTCACCTCAAGGGATGGTTCACATACGTGGCGGGGGTTGCGTGGGCAATGAACCATGAGGGTGGGCGCGATATTGTTCTCCCACCCGATTTCGGTGCTGACCTGCTGATTAATTCACGGGTGCCGGTGGGCGGCGGGCTGTCTTCCTCGGCGGCGTTGGAGTGCTCAACGGCGCTGGCGCTGCTGGATCTTTCATGCCCTTTACGGCCGGGGTGCCCGGAGGCTGATGAGCTCCCTTCAGACCGTTCACCGGGGAATGATGCGCTTCGGGCACGTCTAGCACAGGTGTGCATTACCGCCGAGAATAAGGTGGCTGGGGCACATACTGGGGGTTTGGATCAGACGGCGTCGCTGCGGTCTAAGCCGGGGCAGGCGCTGGTGGTGGATTTCCGTGATTTTTCGATTGACCCGGTGCGGGTAAATGCCGCCGAGAATGGGCTGAGCTTTCTGGTGATTGATACGAAAACCCCGCACGAACTGACTGACGGCGGGTTTGCGGTGCGGCGTGCCGCCTCCGAATCGTGTGCTCAGGCGCTGGGGCTGCGTTTTTTGCGGGATGCCCTACCGCAGGATTTGTCGTGTGCCGGGCTGGGGGAGCGTGCAGCGAAACAGTGGCGCCTGGATCTGGTGGATTCTTCGGTGAACCGTGCATTGGCGGCGCTTGAGGAGCGCGGCACTCCGGCTGATTTCCCGCGCGGGTGGGTGCGGCATGCCTTTCACGATATGGCCCTTGTGGGGCGGGCTAGTTATCTGCTGAAAAATGCGGATTCTCTGGGTGCGGCGGCTTTTGGTGAGGCGGGCCGTATTTTCACGGAGTCTTTTGTGTCGATGCGTGATGAGCTGCGGGTTTCGCGTCCGCAGATTGATGTGGCGGTGGATGCGTGCCTGGCGCATGGGGCGCTTGGTGCGCGCATTGTCGGCGGTGGTTTTGGGGGAGCGGTGATGGCTTTAATACCTACCGACCAGCTGGGGGAAGCGGCTCAGGCGGTCGCGCAGGCGTATGCTGAGCACGGGTTCGCCGAGCCGCGTTTTTTGCCGATGGTGGCTGGTTTCGCGGCGGATCATGACTGGCCTGAGCACAGCAGCGCGTTAGGGCGTGAGGGGGATACTCTCAAAGGCTGTTCCTGCGGGGATTAGCCGCCAGCCTGCACGGGTGTTGTGCCCGTTAGCGGGCTAAAGCACTGCGCTGAAGATTTTCGGTGACCAAGAAGGTAGAATAATCCACGGTACTTATGTACCGCACCGTCCTCACACCGAGGGGCGGCACCGCACAGAAAGGAGCCTCACGATGGGCTTTGATATTAAGGGCACCGTTGATCAGGGCCTGGATAAGGCCAAGGACGTTGTGAACGATAAGGCTGGCAAGGAAGTTGTCACCGATGAGCACGTCGATAAGGCTGGCGAGGCTGTGAACGAGAACGTACAGAAGCTGACCGATAAGTTCGGTAAGTAACCTGTATTGGGGACACGGGGCGGAATTTTTAGGTTTCGCCCCGTGTTTTCTATGTTGGTCCGTGCGGTACGGATGGGAGGGTCACAATGGTGGCTTCACCGGTTTTGAGAACTATTTTTTGAGGAGCAACTTTAATGCTTGAACGTCAGCAGTCCACCCAGGAGCAGGCACGGCAGGTTATGGCCGATGGTGGTGTGGTGATTTATTGGCGCCCTGGGTGCCCGTTCTGTGAGCGTCTTGATTCTAAGCTGGGCGAGCTGGGCGATCACGCCACGTGGGTGAATATTTGGGAGGATCCTCAGGCTGAGGAGCATGTGAAGAGCCTCAATAACGGCAATGCCGTAGTACCTACCCTTGACACGGGGGATGTGCACTTTGTGGTGGCTGATGTGAAGTCCCGTAATCAGGCGGCTCAGCTGATTAGGAATGCCATGGAAGGGGCTGTGCAGTAGCCACGTAGCCACCCTTTGGCCCGCTATTTATGAGGAGGCTCCGGTGCGTCCGGCTTTAAATAAGAACACGACCGTCTGCATTTCCCTGTCGGGACGGCCGTCAAACCACGGCATTAAGTTCCACAATTACCTGTATGAGAAACACGGCCTTGATTACCTGTATAAGGCGATGACAACCACGGATATTGAGGGTGCTATTGCGGGTGTGCGCGCCCTGGGTATTCGCGGGTGCTCCGTTTCTATGCCTTTCAAACAGGCGGTTATTCCGCTCATGGATGAGGTCGATCATTCGGCGCAGGTCATTGGGGCGGTTAATACTATCGTCAATACGGATGGGTACCTGCACGCCTACAATACCGATGTGATTGCGGTAGCCTCCTTGCTGAAGTCGCATGCTGTTGATCCTAAGCTGCCGTTTCTTCTGCGCGGTTCGGGCGGCATGGCGGCAGCCGTTGCGGGTGCCTTCTACGATGCTGGATTCCGGGCGGGCACTATTATCGCCCGCAATGAGGCTGCGGGCACGGCGCTTGCACACCAGTACGGGTATGCGTGGGCGCCTGAACCCGGCGATCTTAGAGCCCCAGTGATTGTGAATGTTACCCCGATCGGTATGTCTGGCGGTGCCGAGAGCGAGCAGCTGGCGTACCCGCAACCCACGATTGAGGCGGCGTCGGTGGTCTTCGATGTTGTGGCGATGCCTGTGGAAACCCCGCTGATTCGTGCCGCTCGCGCTGCCGGTCGTGAGGTTATCACGGGCGGTGAGGTGATTGCTTTGCAGGCGGCTGAACAGTTCCGGCTGTATACGGGTGTCACGCTTAGCCCCGATGACATTGCTCAGGCTGAGGCGCAGGCGAACTAGCCTGTACAGGCATTCCTCTGGGTGCAGTTCGTTGTTCGGACTGCACCCATTTTTTGTAATTACAGATAATGCATTGCACACCCTGGGACTTAAGTTTTCCACAGGTGGGGATAAACATGGGGAAAACCCTACATGTCTGTAATTTCGAGATGATTAAGCCTTTTATCCACAGGCCATAATGGGGTACTACCACCGATGGAATTACATCATTGTAGTTATTCACAGTGTGGATAACATCTGTGGATAGATAGGTTCTGCCGCGTGTTTAAAGGGTTTTCGGGTGTTCCCGCCGCTGATTTTCTCCACGGCGGGAACACCCGGAAGAGCCGCTATATTCAGTACTCTCAGTTCACCCCGTTTAGCGGCCGCGTGAGCGCATAAGCTGCGGGGCGATACACAGCAGGGTCGCTATTGCACCGGCAATGAAACCACCCAGGTGGGCCTGCCACGAAATGCCGGGCATTATGAACCCGTAGATGACGTTCACACCAATCAGCACCATCACCGAGCGCACATTATCGCGTTCTTTGAGGGCAACCATGATGGTCAAGTAGGCGCCCATGAGTCCGAAGATACCACCGGATGCGCCTACCACCACGGCGTGTGGTTCTAACACCCACACGGCTGCTGAACCGCCTAGGATGGCGGTGAGGTACACCAGCAGGTACCGCCAGTTCCCGATCATTTTTTCGATGGCGGCACCGAAAAGGTACAGGGAGACCATATTCAGCAGCAGGTGGCTGGGGTCGTTTTGGGAGTGTAAGAACCCGCTGGTAATGGCACGGTAGTATTCGTGGGAGTATGCGACCCAGTCGGCCTTGTACGCGAATTCGTTATAGACCCAGTAGTTAGGGATGATCCACTGCAGCAGGTATACCACCACGTTAATACCAATGAGGGTGTAGGTGATATTGGGGTTATTGCTGGTGTGCGCCCGCTGCGGCCGGGAATGCCCGGTAACGTCGCGGTAGCAGTCGGGGCAGATCATGCCGACTTCCAGGTGGACTTGGCATTGCCCGCAGGCTGGGCGCATGCACCGGGTGCACCGCGCGTAGCTGGCCCTTTCGGGGTGGCGGGGGCACACGGGTTCCTGCTGTTGGCCGGGGGAGTGGCTGATAGGTGGTTCGCTCATGGGGTGTCCTTTCGGGGCGCCTATAAGCCCGCGCCAGGGGATAAGCGGGTTATATACGCGAAGGGGACCCCCTCGGTTTCCCGAGCGGGTCTCTGGTTCGGTTCAGAGGTTTTTAGAGCTTCTGAATGTCGATGGAGGAGATGACCACATCCTGCGTGGGGCGATCCTGCGGACCGGTTTCTACGCTCTCGATTGCGTCGACGACCTTCTTGGAAGCTTCGTCAGCGACCTCACCGAAGATGGTGTGGCGGCCATTGAGCCAGGGGGTTTCGTCGGTGGTGATAAAGAACTGCGAACCATTGGTGCCGGGACCTGCGTTTGCCATGGCCAGCAGGTAGGGCTTGGAGAAGGTCAGTTCGGGGTGGATTTCGTCTTTGAACTGGTAGCCAGGCCCGCCCACACCAATACCGAGGGGGTCGCCGCCTTGGATCATGAAGCCCTTAATGATGCGGTGGAAGATAACATCCTTGTACAGGGGGCCGTTTTGCAGCTCACCGGTGCGCGGGTGTTTCCATTCGCGGGTTCCATCTGCCAGACCAATAAAGTTTTCAACAGTTAGTGGAGCTTCGTAACCGAAGAGGTCCACGACGATGTCACCGTAGTTAGTGTGAATAGTTGCTTTAGCGGTTGCGTTAGTCATGTCTCTATTTTGGCATGGCGCGCGCTTGTGCGCTAGGACGGCGCGCGGCGCGGGTCTTCAGTAAATTTAGCCGGTTGAGAAAAACCGTATAGTAAAACCTATTTTTTAGTGGTTGAGGCGGTTTTAAACAAGATTTTTGGTGTAGAACTCTTTATGCTGAAAGGTAAATATTCTTTTTGTTGTGGTGCTCCCGCTGTGTGTGGGTGCCCGTGGCTCTATTTATGGGAGATACCTATGTTCTGTTGCAAGAAACGCAAGGCTCGTAAAGCGGCGAAAAATGCGGCCGTGGTGGCAGCTATGGCTGTTGCCGAGAAGGCTAATGATTTGGATGCGCCGCAGAAGGCTGAGCTGTTTGCAGAAAAGCTCACCGGTGACCGCAAGGCGATGAAGAAAGCACGTAAGGTGGCCGCGAAAACCGCCCGTAAGGCGCAGAAGGAGCTGAAGGGGATTGAGCGTCGTGGCGGTAAGCGCCGCCCCCGTAAGGCTCTGGCTCTTCTTGGCCTAGCGTTGGCTCTGGGGGTTGCCGTGGTGGCTGCTTACAATGCGGCACGCCCGGTGGAGGACCCCTGGAAGAGCGCCTAGGTTCTTTTCTTTTGTATCTGGCGAAAAGTCGCTTTCTGGCCGACTACCGCCCTGTAGGTGGTTTCAGGTTAGAAAGCGGCTTTTAATGTTTGAAACAGCTTTTGTGCTCTCATATTTTTTATGCCACGAAAAAGGAGCCTCAGACACATGCTGTGTCTGAGGCTCCCACAAAACTAGTCCGGCGACAACCTACTCTCCCACACCCATCAAAGTGCAGTACCATCGGCGCAAAAAGGCTTAGCTACTGGGTTCGGAATGGAACCAGGCGTTTCCCTTTCACTATCATCACCGAAACGTGGAGGCGAGGGGACTCGAACCCCTAACCCTCTGCTTGCAAAGCAGATGCGCTACCAATTGCGCCACGCCCCCGCGGTGCTCTACAACTATATACTATTGCGCGTACCGATGCAAAACGCACCCCCGCAGAGGCCGTTTTCCTTGGTGTAATGCGGTTTTTACGGCTATTGTGCACTGTTAATGTCTATCTTCGCACCGCCGTGGTAGGCGGATGCCTCCGTACCAGCTGGCAGTTTTGAGAGCCATTTTGACAAGTATTTTCTGCACCCTGCAGCGAGGTTCTTCGGATCGTTATCGCGTCTAAAATCTAGCCGCAATGCACGGTCCTTCTGCTGCGCCGTATCACCCAGCCACACGAGGGAGAAACTGGTGAGGGTGCGGAAATCACCCCGTTTCGCGGCGGCTTCTAAAGCGCCTGCTACCGATGGAACATGCTCGGTACCCACCACATCTACCCGAACCTCTGCGTTTGCCGCCGAAGGCAGGGGAGTGTCCTTAAGGTTCAGGCGGTACCGGGCGGTAACCTGCTCGGGTAGTTTCACGGTTTTGAGGTCTTTAAACCGTTTGATGCCTTCCGTCCAAGGCCCGGTAGTGATACGGGCGGTCACTACCACCCCTTCTTCGGTGGAGGTGGTGGCTTCTAAAGCATCGGATGACTTGCCTTTATATGACTGTGCCGCACGCAGAATCTTAACCCACTCGGTCTCGGTGATGCTCGCAAACCGGTACACGTCAATGACAGGGGTTTCCTCATCCTGCACAATACTCACCCGATGCGGACGCCCATACTCGCCTAAGGCGGCAAGTGCGGCCGCAGCAGCAGATATATCGTCCTGCCCGGCATCGGTCAGCCCAATACGCGCCACTAAACGCTGGGAATCCTCATCTTCGCTCTCCCCAATGTAGATACGACCGATGTCTTCAAGCACCAGGTATTCGGTGTTAATGTTCCCGCGGATCTCACGCTCCCACTTAGCCAAACGTTTACTGTTTGATGCGGTAGCTGCGGCTTCCTCACCAAGCACCCCGGTGGAGGCAATCGCGGGTAAAAACACAACGAATCCGGCCGCAGCCACACACCCGCCTCCCAGTAGCAGGGAGCGGCGGCTCATACGCCGTGGACGGTTTTTCGGGGTGGAAGGCACAGGCCGTTTCCCTTCGGTCAGGCACCCAGCGGAAGGCTAGGTGTGAGAATCGGTGCATAGTGTCGGCAATCCCCTCTGCATGAGGGTAAAAATCGCCGCAGGTGATACGGTTCCATTGTATGAGAACTACGCTTTTCAGCGCGGCAGAAATGGGCGTGATAGCCCACTCAGAATCTGAAGACCGTTCAAGAGTGCACCGCTACATACAGTACGGTATAAGCCGGTTAACACACGGTGGGCGGAAACTAAGATGTTTCCGCCCACCGTGTGTTCTCTGAGGCTCCTACGCCGAGTCACCGGCCTGTTCGGTGATTTTCTCGGTCTCCTGCTTCTCTGCGGCATTCTCAAGCGCCTCATTCGGCAAGGTAACACCCGCCGCCGCAAGCTCAGCAATTCTGATTTCCCCGGTGGTGGGGTCTTCATAGGCCACATACTCCGGGTGGCCGTCAGCATCCACGTCGTCGTTCACGTGGGTTTCGGAGATGAGGAAGCCGTGCGCACCGAGGATTTTAGCTACTCGGTCAATATCCTGCGGGGTCGGCGCATGGTCCACAACACGCCGGATGTACTCGTTAATGCGCTGGTCGCTCACGTACGCCTCACCACGGGCGGCACGGGACTGCATGAGGCGGCGCACCACTTCCTGCAGTTGCTCATCGTTTAGGCGCATTTTTAAAATAGCCATCACGGCAGCACGATCCTGCACGGGCACATCTTTAGGGTAGCCGACGCTAAGCCAGTCGACTACGCGGGATATGATGTTTTTATCGGGCATCTAACACCTCCTTCACACATTCATAGGTTATGAGCTGTCTTAATAATTCTAGTGCCCTCCACCGGTTACACCGAAAACATTCCAGCCGAAGGTGTGGTAGATGAAATCTTTGGCGACCCAGAGGATACCGATAAACACGATTCCTACGATAATAGCAAATACTACGGTGGCAGCCATCCGTGAAGCCGTTGATGGCGGCTCAATTTCGATCAGCTGCCCATCAGCCGTGTACTCGGTCGTCCCAGACAAAAGGCGCATCCCAAAGGCGTAAAGTGCTGGCAGACCGGCCCCGAAGAACAAGCCCGCAAGAATAACAGGAATGATTTTTTCGAGAAGTTCAATCAGGGACATTATGCACCTGCCTTCTGCGGGAGGGCTTCTTGATGGTTCTTAGCGGAGTCATCCATCGGTGCCTCATCTGCGGTCAAGGATTCCTCAGCAGCGGCTACGGCTTCACCGTCCCAGCTGTTGGTCACATTGGAAGCATCAATAGCGTCTTTCTGGGAGTGGCGCCACATCCAGAGGCAGAAGACAACCAGGATAGCGAAAACCACCAGTTCGCCCACGAACTGGGTGTTGGTTAGGGAGTTCAGCCCCGCACCGATCATCCAGGTGGTGGCACCAATTGCTGCGGCGGCGGGGAGTGTAATCACCCAGGCCACCACCATGCGCCCGGCCACACCCCAGCGCACCTCGGCACCTTTACGGCCTAGGCCGGTGCCAAGAATCGACCCGGTGGCAACATGCGTGGTAGAGAGCGCCATACCGAAGTGTGAAGAAGTAAGAATAATGGCTGCGGATGCCCCATCTGCCGCTACACCCTGGGGGGTGTCAACTTCGACAATACCCTTGCCAAGAGTGCGGATAATGCGCCAGCCGCCCAGGTAGGTACCCAAAGCAATGGCAATAGCACAGGATGCCTTGACCCAGAAGGGGATAGCGTCGTCATCGTTCACGCTACCGGAGGCAACCAGCGCCAGGAAGATCACGCCCATAGTTTTCTGGGCGTCATTCGTACCGTGCGCCAGCGACATGAGGGAGGCGGTTCCCACCTGCCCCCATCGGAAGCCACGGGTTTTCCTCTCGTCCGAGACGGGGGAGGCAATACGGTATACCAACCATGTGCCCACAGTTGAGACAAGCGCGGCAACCAGAGGTGACATAACTGCCGGAATCACGATTTTAGAGAGCACACCGCCCCACTGCACACCTGAGAACCCTAGAGCGGCAAGCGCCGAACCAATCAGCCCGCCAAACAGCGCATGCGAAGAACTAGACGGTAAGCCCAATAGCCAGGTCAGCACGTTCCAGAGGATACCACCCACAAGCCCGGTGAACACTATGAGCATAAGCGCCGAACCGTCTTTTTTGATGTCTATCTGATCTAGATCTACCAGCCCTTTACCAACGGTTTTAGCGACCTCGACGGAGAGGAAAGCACCGACGAGGTTCAACGATGCCGACAGGGCAACCGCTGTTTTAGGTTTAAGCGCGCCCGTGGCGATGGAAGTAGCCATCGCGTTACCGGTATCGTGAAAACCATTCGTGAAGTCAAAGGCCAGCGCCGTCAACACCACGATCACGAGGATAATCAGTTCTGTAGTCACACCATGATTATGGGACGGATGGGGCGAAATCTAAAGTGTTCGTAGCAAATCATGAATAACACATAAAACCACATTTTTAAATAGGTGATTCACAGCAGAAGTTTAAGTGTCTCACTGGTTTAACGGGGATAACCGCTATTTTTAGGGGTTTCCAAGCTCGGTTCTTATGATAGAAGCAGACCATTTTTTATTGCTTCATGTGGTTTTATCTCACGAGTTAGCACACCGTCAGGACGTGCGAAATACGGGATTTATAGGACGTTCATCTATTGTTCATTTTCAAAGCTGGATAGGGGTTAATGAACCTTAATACGAAAGTACCCAGTCGATGATTTCAAGACTTATATTGTGGCATATTGGTTCTCCCAGACAGACATCTTTTGCCTCTGTGCCTACCCGGTCTGTATCTTTACCTACCCGCCCAGCACTAATACAAAAAGGAGGGGTTTCAGGCTAATCTGAAACCCCTCCGTAAAAACTAGTCCGGCGACAACCTACTCTCCCACACCCATCAAAGTGCAGTACCATCGGCGCAAAAAGGCTTAGCTACTGGGTTCGGAATGGAACCAGGCGTTTCCCTTTCACTATCATCACCGAAACGTGGAGGCGAGGGGACTCGAACCCCTAACCCTCTGCTTGCAAAGCAGATGCGCTACCAATTGCGCCACGCCCCCGCATCAGCGGAAAATCGCTATGTAATTCTAAATAGAATCCGTGGATTCCTGCCAGGCCTGACGAACCTGATTCCCCTGGAACTTCTTGAATCCCAGGAAAGCAGCACCCGAAAGGAGGAGCAGAATCAGTAGTTTCTTCATCGTTTTTCCTTCCCATCGTGCAGTGGGCGTACCAAGACTTGAACTTGGGACCTCTTCGTTATCAGCGAAGCGCTCTAACCGCCTGAGCTATACGCCCTCACCGCCTCCAAGGGGTTTTCCCCTTAGGACGAAATATAACTATACAGACACTTGCCCCCATAACCAAATCTTCATGAGGTGTTCTATAACACACATATTTCGCTGTTGGTGGCGGAGTTTAACCGAGATTACTCATCCTTCATGGTGAGGGTAATACCACCCACCAGCTTCGCCGCCAGGTTATACAGGATCGCACTGATCATACCCAGCAGCGTGAAAATCACGGTATTAATCACCGCAATAACGGTCGTCGCCAACGCCACCTGACCCAGCGAAACCATCTGTGCAATATCAATTGAGCTATTACCACCGGTACCCAAGGAGCTCAGCAGCTGGTTCAAGCCATTGAAGGCACCTGTAGCCTGCAAAAACAGCCACAGGATCATAGAGGCCACCACGGTCACAATACCAACGGCAATGGACAGCAAGAACACCAGCTTCGCCACCGACCAGGTATCAACCTTAGCGATAACAAGGTCAGCGCGACGCACCTTCGTACGACGCACCAGATTCTGACGTTTACGCCGACCCTGCTGCTGTTGCGGCGGGGCGCTACGCCTGGGGCGACGCTGGTTCGAACCAGACCGTGCGCCGGGGCGGTTAGCGGACGCGGCACGCCTCGCCGGGGCCTGACGCCTCGCGCCCTGCCCGGTCTGTACCCGCCCCTGTGGGTTCATGCTCATTACTTACCTCCGTGTGCTTCAGCAGTATCGGTGACAGCCTGCTGACCGTCCTGGTTCTCATTCACTTGAGGGTCTGCGGACTGCCCACCGGGAGCGTCCGTGTCCGCTTCATCTGGTTCGTCAAGCTGACGATCCTGGTTTCGGGCGACGCCGATAATGCTATCGCCCTTGCCGGGCTTTGCAAAAATCACGCCCATCGTGTCTCGGCCCTTAGCAGGAACCTCGCTCACCCCGGTACGCACCACTTTACCGCCTTGCATAACAACCAGCACCTCGTCGTCCTCATCCACGATGAGAGCACCGACAAGAGCGCCGCGGTCTTCAACCAGTTTAGCGACCTTAATACCGTAACCGTTACGGCCCTGAACGCGATACTCATTGACACTGGTGCGCTTAGCATAACCGCCCTCAGTGACGACAAACACGAATGAATCTTCAGTCACCACGTTCGCCGAGATTAACTCGTCTCCATCGCGGAACTTCATGCCGGTCACACCCGAGGTGGAACGGCCCATCGGGCGCAGCGCCTCATCATTAGCGTTAAACCGCAAAGACATGCCCTGGCGGGAAACCAGCAGAATATCCTCATTGGGAGAAATTAAGAAGGCGGAAACCACCTCATCGCCCTCACGCAGGTTAATCGCGATCAGCCCGGCGGTACGGTTCGTATCGTAATCACTCAAGCGGGTCTTCTTCACCAGACCGCCCTTAGTAGCCAGCACCAGGTACGGAGCATCCTCATAGGAACGCAGCTCCATGACCTTCGCAATAGTCTCACCCGGCTGGAAAGCCAACAGGTTCGCCACATGCTGGCCTTTCGCATCACGCCCGGCCTCCAGCAGCTCGTAAGCTTTTGTACGGTACACACGGCCCATATTGGTGAAGAACAAAATCCAGTTGTGGGTGGTGGTCACAAAGAAATGCTCCACCACATCATCCCCACGCAGCTGGGCGCCCCGAATACCCTTACCGCCGCGATGCTGGCTGCGGTACTGGTCGCTGCGGGTGCGCTTCACATACCCGCCGCGAGTAATGGTAACCACCATCTCCTCTTCAGGAATCAGGTCCTCCATCGACATATCCCCATCAAAACCGCGCAGGATCTTGGTGCGGCGCTCATCGCCGTACCGATTCACAATCTCACCCAGCTCTTCGGAAATAATCTCACGCTGACGATCCTCAGAAGCAATAATCGCGTTGTACTCGGCAATCAGACGCATCAGCTCATCGTGGCGGTCCTGAATCTTCTGACGTTCCAGAGCCGCCAGACGACGAAGCTGCATATTCAAAATAGCCTGCGCCTGCGCCTCATCAATATCCAGCAGCTCCATTAAGCCCGTGCGCGCATCATCAGCGGTGGGGGAGCGGCGGATAAGGGCAATGACCTCATCCAAGGCGTCCAGGGCCTTGAGCAGCCCACGCAGAATATGTGCCTCTTCCTCCGCCTGACGCAGACGGTAGCGGGTGCGGCGCACAATCACGTCCATCTGGTGGTTTACCCAGTGGCGCACGAACGCATCCAGCGACAGGGTACGCGGAACCCCATCCACGATAGCCAACATATTGGCCGAGAAATTCTCCTGCAGCTGAGTGTGCTTATACAGGTTATTCAGCACCACTTTAGCCACAGCATCGCGCTTAAGCACAATCACAAGGCGCTGACCGGTACGGCCCGAGGTCTCATCCCGCAAATCTGAGATGCCGGTGATTTTGCCTTCCTTAATCAGGTCGGCAATCTTAATAGCCAGGTTATCCGGGTTCGCCTGATACGGCAGTTCGGTCACCACCAGGCAGGTACGGCCGTGAATCTCTTCAACATTCACCACGGCGCGCATTGTAATGGAGCCGCGTCCGGTGCGGTAGGCATCCTCAATTCCCTTCGTACCCAGGATTGTGGCACCCGTGGGGAAATCTGGGCCTTTGACACGCTCAATCAGCGCATCCAGCAGTTCCTCGTTCGTGGCCTGCGGGTTCTTCAGGAACCATTTCACGCCCTCAGCAACTTCGGTGAGGTTATGCGGGGGAATATTGGTGGCCATACCCACCGCAATACCCGAAGAACCGTTGACCAGCAGGTTGGGAATACGTGCGGGCAGCACAGTTGGTTCCATAGATTTACCGTCGTAGTTCGGCTGAAAATCTACAGTGTCTTCGTTAATGTCCCGCACCATTTCCATGGCGATAGGGGCCATCTTCGTCTCGGTATAACGCGGCGCAGCAGCCCCATCATTACCGGGAGAACCAAAGTTGCCCTGCCCAAGTGCGAGGGGGTAACGCATTGTCCACCCCTGGATCAGACGCACTAGTGCGTCATAGATAGCACTATCGCCGTGCGGGTGGAACTGACCCATTACATCACCGACGATGCGCGCGCACTTATTGAAGGAACGGTCGGGGCGGTAACCGCCATCGTACATGCCGTAGATAACGCGGCGGTGCACGGGCTTCAGACCGTCTCGCACATCCGGTAGTGCACGGCCGATGATAACCGCCATTGCATAGTCCAGATAGGAGCGCTGCATCTCGGTCTGCAGGTCAATCTGTTCGATATTTCCGTGCGGGTTATCGACCACGATCTCACCTTGGTTGGTGTCAATTTCAATATCGACGTCAGGGTTTTCGCTCTGGTTTTCTTCGCTCATTACCTTCTCGTTCCTCAAAGACTCACTCGGTTATATAACCATTCAAGAATATTCCGTATTAGAAATATTTCTTTTCTGCTAAATATCGAGGAATCGGATGTCCTTTGCATTCTGCTGAATGAACTCACGGCGAGCCTCAACATCTTCGCCCATCAGCACCGAGAAAATCTGATCCGCAGCTGCAGCATCTTCCATTTTCACCTGCAGCAGGGTGCGGCGCTGCGGATCCATCGTAGTGTCCCACAGCTCGGTGTAGTCCATCTCGCCCAGACCCTTATACCGCTGAATGCCGTTTTCCTTCGGCAGGCGCTGATTATTTGCCTGACCGCGTTCCAAGGCAGCATCGCGTTCAGCATCCGAGAAAACATAATCGTGCGGGGCGTTTGACCACTTAATGCGGTACAGCGGAGGCTGTGCCAAATATACATACCCTGCCTCGATCAGCGGACGCATAAAGCGGAACAGCAGCGTCAGCAGCAGGGTCGTAATATGCTGGCCGTCCACGTCCGCGTCGGCCATGAGCACAATCTTGTGGTAGCGCGCCTTATCAATGGTGAATTCGTCGCCAATACCCGTACCAAAAGCAGTAATCATAGCCTGAATCTCGGCATTCGACAGGGCACGATCAAGCCGGGCCCTCTCGACGTTAAGAATTTTGCCGCGCAGAGGCAGAATCGCCTGCGTATTCGGGTCTCGGCCCTGCACCGCCGAACCACCCGCAGAATCACCCTCCACCAGATAAATCTCGGAAATTGAAGGATCTTTCGAGGCGCAGTCCTTGAGCTTGCCGGGCATTGAGCTGGTTTCCAGCAGACCCTTACGCCGAGTGGTTTCACGCGCTTTACGTGCAGCAATACGCGCCTGCGCTGCGGTAATTGCACGGCGCACCACATCCTTAGCGGTTGCCGGGTTACGGTCAAACCAGTCCGCTAAGTGATCGTTAATCTCGCGCTGAGTAAAGGATTTTGCCTCCGAGTTACCCAGTTTTGTCTTCGTTTGGCCCTCAAACTGCGGCTCAGAAATCTTAATCGAAATGACGGCGGTCAGACCCTCGCGCACGTCTTCACCGGTGAGGTTATCGTCCTTCTCACGCAGCAGTTTATTCTCGCGGGCGTACCGGTTCACCAGGGAGGTGAGTGCAGCACGGAAGCCTTCCTCATGGGTGCCGCCCTCGTGAGTGTTAATAGTATTCGCATATGAGTGCACCGATTCCCGGTAGGCACCGGTCCACTGCATTGCCACTTCAAGGGTCATATTGCGGTCGGTGTCTTCGGCTTCGAACGAGATAATTTCCTCGTTCACCACGGTCTTAGCCCCCGCGTTCAGGAAATGCACATAGTCGAAAAGACCATTATCGTACCGGTAGGTAACGGTGCGGTGCCCATTTTCGTTGGCTCCGACCTGGTTCAGCGGCAGAGGCTTTTTCTCTTCATCTTCGGCAGCTACTTCATCACCCTCAAATTGATCCCGTTCATCGGTGAGGGTGATGGTCAGCCCCTTGTTGAGGAACGCCATCTGCTGGAACCGCGCCCGCAGGGTCTCAAAATCGAACTCTACAGTCTCGAAAATCTGGGGATCGGGGTAGAACGTCTGAATAGTGCCGGTAATATCTGACGTATCGCCCCGACGAAGCGGACCGTCGGGGATACCACCGTTGGCAAAGGAAATATGCCAGGAATAACCTTGGCGGTGCACCTCGGTTACTACACGGGATGACAGTGCATTCACCACAGAAATGCCCACACCGTGCAGACCACCTGAGACGGAGTACCCGCCGCCGCCGAATTTACCGCCTGCGTGGAGCACGGTCATAACCACCTCAACGGTGGATTTATGTTCGGTGGGATGCTCATCCACCGGAATGCCGCGGCCATCGTCTTTAACACGTACCGCACCGTCTGCCTGGATGGTTACCTCAATGCGGCTGGCATACCCCGCAAGGGCCTCATCGACAGAGTTATCGACCACCTCGTACACCAGATGGTGCAGGCCACGCTCAGTGGTGGAACCAATATACATACCGGGGCGTTTACGTACCGCTTCTAGCCCTTCAAGGACTGTAATGTCGGACGCGCCGTACTCATGGGGTTGTTCAGTTGCCACTGGTGCGAAACTCCTCGGATTGAATTGGTATGAGCCGTGCTGCTTGTCGCGGGTTCCGCATCCGTTGGGGTGCGGACGGCACATATTCTTTAATATTCTACCGAAATATTCGCCATCACGGAGATTATTCCGTCGTTTTCAGGGAGTATTTTCCGCTCTACGGCCTTCTAAGGTGCCGCGGGGGCTTCACACCCCCAACCCTAGTGAGGGGATACCCACCATAGGCCCGAGGCGGTTATCGGGCAAAAACGCTTGTCAGCTCATTCTCTGTCGGCCTGCTACCCATAGGTATCGCGCACCCCGCGACCACCCGGCGCTCGTTTCGGCCCACGCGAGCTCCATCGCCCGTTATTGGGGCCAAAAATACGCACTGAGCTAACGACACCGGCACCCAGTTCACGGTCAAACATCTGCACAATCTGCCTCTGCATCAGACGTAGCTGGGTTGCCCACGCAGTTGAGTCGCAGCGCACCTCCACTATAGAGTTCTCAAACCGAACCGGCTGTGCGTGAGCCGAGACTTCGGGACCCATCAAATCGTCCCATCGCGCAAGCACACTGGAAACCGCAACGGGTTCTTTCCACCCGCGTGAGCGAATCAACTGCCCAACAATACCCCCCAGGGGTTTAGGATCTCGAGTGCTCTCACCCGGTCCTGTGTAACCGCCCATGACTCGCGGATCCCATCCCTGAGCACGCTGAGACTTCTTGCGTTGACCCGGCTCGGCACTCATGGCAGCACCAAACTCACGCATAATTTTCTTAGCGGAATAGGCATTAAGTCGCCCTTCACCACGGGCATTGGCGGCTGCGCGCATCCTCTCTAGTAACGCTGCGGGGGCATCGACCTCATCTACATAGTATTCATCGTAAACTTCCGATGTTTCACGTGAAACATCTGTTGTATCACTGTCAAAGGGTTGTTTTTCCCAGAGAATGAGTCGGGGGTGTTCCTTATTCATGGGTTTTCCCGTCCGACAGATTCTGCTCACCCGCATATCCTGCGGCACCGGGTGAGACAGTGACGATACGGTATGCGCCAAGTTCTTCGGGAATGTCACTGAGTACTGCGCAGGTAATAAGTACCTGCTCCGCTTCACGCACCAAAGCCCCTAACCGGTGCCTGCGTGCCGCATCCAACTCAGCAAACACATCGTCAAGGATAAGTATTGGCGAGGAGCCTGGCGACGGGTCATCCTCCAAATGCACAAACCATGATGCCAACCGCATGGCTAAGGCAAACGACCAGCTTTCCCCATGTGAGGCGAACTGTTTAACAGCTAGGCCCCCTAACAGTAGGGTTATATCTTCCCGATGCGGCCCCACCAGGGTAATTCCCCGCTCAATTTCTTCGCTGCGGCGCTCCTCAAAGCAGCGCAGAATCGCCACTTTAAACTCCTCAGGGCACATACGTGCAACATGTTCCAGACCCCGCTCAGTCACAGACGGGAAAACGGTGGACTCGTAGGTCAATGAGACGTCTTTAGAACCATCGGTGAGTCCTGCATAGGCACGTTTAAGCTGGGGGAGCAGGACACACAACACCCGGAAACGAGCAGCTAAAAGCTGAGAACCAACTTCAGCAAGTTGCTCATTCCACACTGCGAGGGTGCTCATTGCGTTCTCATCGGCACTGGCGGCACCTGTACGACGGCGCTGCATTGACTTCAGCAGAGAATTCCGCTGCCGCAGAATACGTTCGTACTCGCTCCGGTACCCGGCAACAGCGGGCCGCAGCGATACCGCCAGATCATCCACGAACCGACGGCGAGCCGCTGGTTCTCCCCTCACCAACTGTAAATCTTCGGGTGAAAACAGTACCGTACGGGCAATGCCCAGCGCTTCACGGGCACGCACCGGGGCTGCACGATTAATCCGCACCCTATTGCTGTGCCCTGGAGCCACCTCAAACTCTGTGACGGTCTGTTGCGATCCGCGCACAGTGCGGGTGCGAATATAGGCCCGTGAAGCACCCACGCGCACCAGCGGAGCATCATTACTCACCCGGTGAGAGGACAAATTCGCGGTGTAATCAATGGCCTCCACAATATTGGTCTTACCAACACCATTTGGCCCCAAAAATACCGTCACCCCGGATGACAGCGGCAGACTCAGCAGGGGGTAGGTGCGGTAATCGAGTAACGAAACGTGGTCGATAAACATCTCTACCCCCTCACACGGTCACAGTGGCACACCGCTATAGTGGCCCGATGCTCATTACTAGTCGGCGGGCAGCCGTACCGGCATGAGCAGGTACCGGTATTCGGTACTGTCATCGCCCAGAATCTCGTCCTGTCCCGAAAGCACAGCTGGGCGAGTGGGTTCGGTAAATGAGAACCGCACAAACTCCGTAGTGAATGCCCCCAGCCCCTCCGAAAGATAAGCCGGGTTGTATGCAACAGTCACTTCCTGCCCCGAAAGATGTGCCTGCAGCGTCTCAGAGCCCTGAGCCTCGTCACCGCGGCCTGCATCAATCACAACCTCACCCGTCTCGCTAAAAGCCAGCCGCAGGGGAGTGTTACGCTCGGCCACCAGAGAAATACGGCGGGCAGCCTCAGCTAGGTCAGAGGTGCGAATAACAGCGTGAATCTGTGTTTCTTCCGGGAATAGGGCACGAATATTTGGGTAATCCCCATCCATGAGCACACTCGTGGTGCGGCGTGAAGCAGCCTCAAAGCCGATAAGCTCATGTGCATCTGGTAGGGCAATCGATAGTTCACCTGAACCAGCCAAAGTACGGCCTACTTCGGCAAGTGTTTTGGATTTGATGAGTACCTGTGCTGAGATCTCCGGGTTGGTGGGCGACCAGGTGAGTTCACGCATCGCCAGACGGTACCTGTCGGTGGCCAACAGGGTCATAGTGTCGCCCTGAACCTCCAGCCTAATTCCGGTAAGGATCGGCAGAGTTTCATCTTTTGACGCGGCCACCAGAACCTGGGAAACCGCCCGCGCGAACTCAGTACCGTCAACGGTACCCGAGACCTCCGGCAGCTCCGGCAGTTCTGGGTAGTCAACCAGCGGCATAGCAGCCAACTGGAACTTTGCTGAACGGCATGAAATAAACACCTTGGAGTCAGATGCGGCGAACTCAACCGGTGCGCTGGGGAGAGAACGGCAGATGTCGGCGAGCATCTTACCGGGCACTAGGCAGGTGCCGTCCTGCTCAATATCCGCTTCAACTACCTGACGGGCGCTGATTTCATGATCAAATCCCGCGATAGCTACCTCACCGTTTTCTGCAGTAATCAGTAGCCCACTGAGTACTGGGGAGGTGGGCCGTGCCGGTAGTGAACGTGCGGTCCAGCCTACGGCCTCGGCCAATACATCGCGGTCGATGGTGAATTTCATGAGGCGCCTTTCAGAAGTAGCTGAAGAAAGTCCTAAACAAGTGCGGTGGTTCCCGATAAGGGCACCTCTTCCATCCTACCGGAAAAGATGTAATTACAAGCTCAGATGAGGTGCATCGGGAACTGCGGAAGAAGGTAGAAGACTCAAGGATTTTTTGTAATTACATCTTTTGTATGTCGGCAGAAAGTCCTCAGAATGCAGTGACCCGTTTTTCGAGTCACATCCGTTGGGCAGTGTGCGTGATGAACGGGAACATCATGTTGTGTGAAGAGGATTTTTCTTAAAGTACAGTAGTGTTAATAACGCTTGTGGAAATCGTGGAAAAACCTAGAAATCCGCGAAAATCCAAGGAAATTCTCTGTGGATGAAACGTGGATGAATCGGTGCCACACTGAGGATGCATTGTGCATGGATATTTATACATTCCGGGTCTTCCACACCCACGGAATAATCATTCACTTAATATCCACAGTGCAGCGGTGTTTAAAACACACCCTATCCACAGGCGAAAATCCCTGTTTTTACCGGTTCTGCCGCTGATCCTGTTTGATTTTGTTCGTCAGCTCCGTCACCTGATTAAACGTCACGTGCCGCTCCGGCATTTGTGCACTGACCTTCCGCACCGCATGCATGACCGTCGTGTGGTCGCGCCCGCCCAGCTCCTGCCCAATCCGTGGCAGAGACATATCCGTCAGCTCACGCAGCAGATACATGGCGATCTGCCGGGCATTCGTGAGCGTACGGGTGCGTGACTTTGAGCGTAAATCATCAATCGACACATCAAAATACGCCGCCGTGGTCGCCAGAACCTGCGCCGCAGTAATTTCGGCACCCCCAGCATCCGTAATCAGGTCTTTGAGCACCACCTCAGCAAGCGATAAGTCCACCTGCTGCTTATTGAGCGAGGCGAACGCCGTTACACGAATGAGCGCGCCTTCCAGCTCGCGAATATTCGCCGTAATATGCGATGCAATATACTCCATCACATCGTCGGGAACGTTGAGCGATTCGCTCTGTGCCTTCTTACGCAAAATAGCGATACGAGTCTCCAACTCGGGAGGCTGCACATCAGTAATCAGGCCCCACTCGAAGCGTGAACGCATCCGCTCGGCGAACCCGGTGAGCTGTTTTGGTGGCAAATCAGAAGTAATCACAACCTGCTTTTGGTGATTATGCAGGGCGTTGAAAGTATGGAAGAACTCTTCCTGCGTATGCTCTTTACCCGCCAAAAACTGGATATCGTCGATTAGGAGCATATCGACATTGCGGTAAATCTGTTTGAAAGAGGAACCCTCATCGTCACGAATCGAGTTAATGAAATCGTTCGTGAACTCCTCAGAATTTACGTACCGCACCCGCAGTGACGGGTATAAGTGTTTAGCATAGTGCCCGATCGCGTGTAGGAGGTGGGTTTTACCCAGTCCCGAATCCCCGTAAATAAACAACGGGTTATAGGCGTTCGCTGGGGACTCCGAGACGGCAAACGCAGCCGCATGCGCGAAACGATTTGACTGACCAATCACGAACGTATCAAAAGTGTAATTCTGGTTGAGCCGCGCTGAGCTTTCCCAACCGGCCGCGGGAGGCGCTGAGGGATCCGGCATAGCCTGATCTGCCGGTAACTGGTCCGGAAAAATACCGCCGCCAGCATTTGGTACAGCAGCGGGCGTCTCAGGTGCTGCGACGTACGAGTTAGCGGTGTGATGAGAAGCCGTATCGGTTGAGCCCACCCGTTCCGCCTCTACCTCGTGCAGTGGGGGAGTGGTGGAGACCTCTGCAAAACCGCCCGGTTCGGGGGCTTTATAGGGGCGTGCCTCATAAGTGTGCACATGCTGTCCAGAGGGGGCGGGCACCTGAGCATGTCGCGGCGCAGCACCGGAAACAGAATCATACGATGGTATACCGTACTCTGCTGCCCCGTGGGATGGGGAGGCAGAACCGGAAGTATGTTCGCTATGTTCGGACGAACTGGAAACAGTTGGAAGAGGGTACGCGGGCGGGGCACCAACAACAGTTGAAGGTGCCTCTTCAGGGGATGTTTCCGCGGTAGCTGAGAGTGACTCATCAATCAGAAAAGCTTCAGAAATTTCGGGCCCGTAAGCGGTGTGTAGCGCTCGTTTCAAAGGCTCTTTCAGCTTCGACTGGAATGTGTCCCGTGTGTATTCGTTCGGCACCGCAATAAGGAGTACGTTCCCCACCAATGCCTGCGGATGAGCTAAATGTACGAAACCGCGTAACCGGTTCCCCACCTGATGATCGGATTGAAGCAGACTCACCACATGAGCCCACCGCTGCACCATATCATTATTTGTTTCGCCCACAGGTGGTTCCTTCCGATCGGTGATTAAGACTTTACCCACACTATACACAGATTAACACCAATATCCACAGGCGTTATCCACAGTGTGGAAAACCTGTGTAGAATCAGTGGTTTTATATGTGGAAAAAATATATCGAACCGGAATAAACCCTGAAAATACAGGAGAAAACCGGTGTATACGAAAGCTGTGGAAAAAATCCACAACCCGTGCGGGTTGTTGAAAAATCACATTCTGTGGATGCCCTCTATCCACTGTATACACAGAGCGCGCATCATGCACACCCGCATCGGAGGCACGCCCGCATTAACTTGACCGACACCGCCAGCTCTTCTAAAGTTGTTCTGTTGTATGTGTACCGCCTACCCCGAAGAGTCAGGGTACCCCTGTACACAAAAATCTTAGGGAAACCCGCCTGCATGATGTTGGGTTATCCCGCACCAGAACAAGGAGAAAAGTATGAGCAAACGTACTTTCCAGCCGAATAACCGCCGCCGCGCCAAAAAACACGGCTTCCGTCTGCGTATGCGCACCCGCGCTGGTCGCGCTATCCTGGCGAGCCGTCGTTCCAAAGGCCGCGCAAAGCTTTCGGCCTAACGAACCACATAATCGCCCGCTACCGCACACCAGCGTTAGCGGGCGATTGCCACAACGAAGGGAATCACGTGCTGCCCTTACAGCACCGGATGCGCACGGGCGTCCAATTCTCGCAGACAATCCGTTCCGGTGTCCGCTCAGGGCGTCGGAACATTGTTCTATCTGCGGCAAAACAAAACGGAGAAACAACCCGCATAGGTTTTATCGTTTCAAAAGCCGTGGGAAATGCCGTCGTCCGCAACCGCGTTAAACGTCGTCTGCGTGAAGCAGCTTCCGATACCGTGAAAACCCACCCACACGGCTACTACATTGCCGTGCGGGCACTACCCGCATCCAAAAACGCCACCTACCAGCAGCTGCACCATGACTACACGCAGGCGCTCACAGCGGCGCTGATGAAACTAGCGGGAGAACATAAACCACGCGGGGCGGGGCAAAACCATGAGTAAAAACCGCCGTGACGAACGGTTCCACCAGCACAGCAGCGCCACGCACCACGCACACAGCGACCCGGATGCTCTTCTACATGCCGCACCCCACGAGTTCGTGCGGCCTGTCTCTGTGCTGCACGCTCTGTATACGCTGCCTCAAAATATTTTTATTGGGCTTATTAAGGCGTACCGTAAAGTGATCTCCCCGCTCTACGGGGACGTGTGCAGGTACTACCCAACCTGTTCCGCCTACGGGTTGGAAGCTTTCACCACCCACGGGGCTATTGGCGGGCTTTCCCTAACGGTGCGGCGCATCCTACGCTGCACCCCGTGGGCGACCGGCGGAATCGACCCTGTACCACCCGGAAAACGCGTTTTCACCCCGGGTGAAGAACCTAAAATTGTACTTCTGAACCATCCGCCCACCAGCCCCTAACAAGGCTGACTAGGGCCTTCGCTGACTTAGCCGAGTCAAAAGGAGAAAAACTCTCGTGCCAAATATTTTTGACCTTATTCTTTTGCCCTTTAAATGGGCAGTGTCGGCGGTTTTGTGGGTTTTCCATTCCCTCTTTACTGCCATTGGTATGGATCCGTCCTCAGGCCTGACCTGGGTGCTGTGCATTATCTGCCTGACCCTGGTTATGCGTACCCTCACCATCCCTCTCTTCGTCAAACAGATTAAAGCGATGCGCGGTATGAGCGCCATGCAGGGCGATATCGCTAAGCTTCAGGCCAAATACAAGGGGAAGAAAGACCAACTATCCCGCCAGGCGATGGCACAGGAGCAGATGGCGCTGTACAAAAAACACGGCACCAACCCGTTTGCCTCCTGCCTGCCGATTATTGCCCAGATGCCTATCTTCTTCGGTCTGTACCAGGTGCTCATGGGAGTTTCCGGGGCGGCAGCAGCGAATGAAGGCATCCTCATGCTTCCCGCCGATCTGGTGAAACAGTTCAGCGAAGCCCACATTTTCGGTGCCCCCATTTTCTCGACCATGATGAACCCCGGCAACGGTAACCACACCGCCACCGTAATTCAGGCAATCGTCATGATTCTGCTCATGAGCGGTACCCAGTTCTTTATTCAGAAGCAGCTGAGTGTGAAGAACATGTCGGAGGCAGCACTGAACTCTCCGATGTTCCGTCAGCAGCAGATGATGATGTACATTTTCCCCATTATTTTCGCGGTGACGGGCATTAACTTCCCCCTTGGCGTGATGTACTACTGGACCGTCTCAAACTTCTGGGCACTGGGCCAGCAGTGGTGGGTGATCCGCAATAACCCCACCCCCGGTTCCCAGGCTGAGAAGGAACTCAATGAGCGCCGTGCCGCTAAGGGTCTGCCCCCGGTCGGCAAGACCAAAGAGCAGCACGAGAAAGAGCTGGAAGAGGCACGTGAACGCGCCAATGCAGGCCAGCGTCAGCAGCCGATGAGTAAGAAACGCCAGAAGCAGCAGCGCGCTAAAGGCAAGGGCGGGCAGAAGGGCTCTTCAGACGGCTCACAGAAGCCAAAATCGAATTAGCCGCCGCATCGCATCACCACCGCACAACCACGTAAAGGACATCCGATCCATGACTGACGTTACTGAAGAAAACGAAACCTACGAAGAAACCCCCACCGAACGTCCCAATACCTTCGAAAATATTGAAGAAGAAGGCGACATCGCTGCCGATTACTTGGAGGAACTGCTGGATATCGCCGATATTGATGGTGATATTGATATTGAGGTGCGTAACCAGCGCACGTACCTGGCTGTTCTTAACGACGAAGATAACAATGAAGAACTCCGCCAACTGGTTGGCCGTAATGGGCAAGTGCTTGAGGCCCTGCAGGAGCTGGTGCGACTGTCGGTGCTAGCCGCCAGCGGTAACCGTTCCCGCCTCATCCTTGATGTGGCAGGGTATCGTGCAGAACGCCGTGAACAGCTGGCTGATGCGGCCCGCCAGGCCGTGGAAAAGGTGCGTGAAAGCGGGGAAGACTACCATATGAACCCGCTGGGCGCCTATGAGCGCAAAATTGTGCACGATATTGTGGCTGAGCAGGGACTCTACAGTGAGTCTGAGGGGGAGGGCCCGTCCCGTCACGTTGTTATTTCGCTCCCGGAGGTATAAATGGAGCACACACCCCTGGACGGGAAAAACCAGGTTGCCGCTGAACAAATCTTTGGTGACCGTCTGCCGCTGGCACAGCGCTACGTAGAGCATCTGGCCACCAGTGGTATTGAGCGCGGACTCATTGGCCCGCGTGAGGTGCCGCGCCTGTGGGAGCGTCACGTGTTGAACTGCGCCGTAATACAGGAACTTATCTCCGAGGGCGCTTCGGTGGTGGATGTTGGCTCTGGTGCGGGCTTGCCGGGGCTGTGTCTGGCGATTGCCCGGCCCGATCTGAAACTGACTCTCATTGAGCCGCTGGAACGCCGCGTTAACTGGCTCAATGAGGTCGTGGAAGATTTGGGACTTGAAAACGTAACGGTGTTTCGTTCCCGCGCTGAACAGGCTGTGGGTGCGGTGGAAGCCGATGTGGTAACCGCTCGCGCTGTCTCTGCGCTTGTGGGACTGGTTGACATTACTCTACCGATCCTGCGCGGCACTGGAGAGCTGCTGGCTCTCAAGGGACGTTCAGCTGCTGAGGAAGTGGCAAAAACGAAGAAAAAACTCAACCGCTATGGTGCCAGGCAGACCGAGATCCTTACGGTGGGGGAGGGGCTGTTAGACGAGCCCACCACCGTGGTACGCATCCAGTTATAGTCGGGTACTGTTTCTCAACTCGATGGCCTCTCCCCAATGTGGGAGGGGCCATTTTTTATTGTCTGTTGTGGTCACGAGTGCAGGTTTCACCATTCCTCGATGTTTCACGTGAAACTTTCATGGGTAATACTCGGTGTTTAACCCCCTTGCGCGTGGTGTTGAAAGAAATCTACGGGTAATCTTATAGAGAGTGAAAAAGACGGAGACCCACCTTCAGGCGCGCACACGGCGCATGAAAAAGGGGAATAATCCGAATGTTTCACGTGAAACATCGACCGATACGCATCCCTAAACGGCACCCGACTGCATGACGCCGAGGAGAAAAAATGACCGAACAAGCAACCGATAACGGTTCGCTTTACACCCTGTCGAAGCCCGCACACACCCGCATCCTCACTATCTCAAACCAGAAGGGCGGCGTAGGTAAAACCAGTACCGCCGTGAACCTGGCGGCAGCGCTCGCTGAGGCTGGAATGAATGTGCTGGTTATCGACAACGACCCGCAGGGTAATGCCTCGACCGCACTCGGTATTGAACACGATGTAGAAACCCCCAGCATGTATAACGTGCTGATTGACGACAAGCCTCTGCATGAAATTGTGCAGACCTGCCCCGACCTAGAAGGGCTGTGGTGCGCCCCGGCCAATATTGACCTCGCCGGGGCTGAAATTGAATTGGTCTCAATGGTGGCGCGTGAAACCCGTCTTAAAGGTGCCCTGGAGGATTACAGCACGTGGCGTGAGTCCCATAACCTGCCGCGCCTTGATTACGTATTAATCGACTGCCCGCCGAGCCTGGGGCTGCTTACCGTCAATGCATTTGTTTCGGCTGACGAGATTCTAATTCCCATCCAATGCGAATACTATGCACTGGAAGGCTTGAGCCAGCTTCTGAAGAATATCGAGATGATTCAGAAACACTTGAATTCGCGTCTGAGGATTAGCACCATTCTGCTTACCATGTATGATGGGCGCACTAATCTTGCAGCACAGGTGGCTGATGAAGTGCGCGAGCATTTTCCTACAGAAACTTTGCAGACCCTCATCCCTCGGTCAGTTCGTATTTCTGAGGCTCCCAGCTACCAGCAGACCGTTATCACCTATGACCCGGCATCGACAGGTGCGCAGGCGTATCGGGAAGCTGCGCGCGAGGTAGCCATGCGATAGGAACACTAAAAACACATAAAAACATACGATTAAGGTTGATTGTATGTTTCATATACGGCAGAAGTGGCGGTGTGGAAAGTAAAAGGGCACACCCAGTGAGTAACCCAAAACCTGCCGAACATATGCGAGGGAATACGTTAATGAGGAGGAAAGATGGCTGAAAAACGAAGGGGCCTCGGTAGGGGGTTAGGGGCGCTTATCCCCAATAGCACCAAACCCACATCCGAGCAGAAGGAAGTATCCAGTACACAAAAAGGTGGATCCACGAGCCCCTCAGCAGCCGCAGGAAAAAAACGGGCTGCAGGTATGGGCCGTCAAGAGACCGGTACTGTCCAGAAGAAGACCACAGAACAACAATCCTCACCCTCTTTAGCGAAGCTTCCTGCTCCTAAAAAGTCCTCATCGGTGCGCGGCGGATTGGGCCGTAAACATATTCTCGATCAAGAAGTGCTGCCTGTGCCAACCGATCAGAAGATGGAAGAGGCACCTCATAACACGCAAGAGAAGGAAAAGGGCACCAAAGCACAGCCTGCTATTAAGGACAAAACTTCGGTAGCAGCCGCAGATTTGGCGGATAAAAAGGCTGCTGCAGACACCACGGCGGTAGGGGAGAAGGCGCCAACTGCTGAGACTAAGACCGCCTCCGCACCACATTCGTCGGGGAAAAAATCGGCGTCAGAGCATGATCTTTTCGATGAACTGCCCGCAGAATCAGAACGACCGGTACCCTCCCAAGCTGTTTCTCAGGAATCAGCCCCAACTGAGGAAACGCCTCAACCGGCGGCCGATACAAAGGATGTTTCACGTGAAACATTGAAAAAGAAACAGCGTCTCGATATGGGTCAGGCACTTCGTAATACGACTCTTACCCGCCGTCCTGTTGACTTCTTCTTTGGTGAAGAAGTGAAGACCCCCAGCTCTTCTGAGGATCTGGTACCTGTTCCGGGTGCGCAGTTTGCGATCCTCAATATTTCGGATATTCATCCAAACCGCAAACAACCTCGCGTTGATTTTGACGAACATGATATGGATGAACTCGTTCATTCGGTGAAAGAGATTGGGGTTTTACAGCCCATAGTCGTGCGTCCATCGCGGGAAAAAGGCCACGAGAAATATGAGCTGGTGATGGGGGAGCGTCGCTGGAGGGCAACCCAGCGGGCGGGACTGCCTACAATTCCTGCGATTGTGCGCGATACCCAGGATAACGATCTGCTCCGTGATGCCCTCCTTGAAAATCTGCATCGGAGCCAGCTGAACCCCATTGAAGAGGCAGCCGCCTACCAGCAGCTGATGGAGGAATTTGGTGCCACCCAGGATCAGCTGGCTAAGCGTATTGGTCGATCACGTCCGCAGATCTCCAACACCATCCGGTTGCTTAAGCTTCCTGCATTGGTACAGCGTCGTGTAGCGGCCGGCGTTTTATCAGCCGGTCATGCCCGCGCTCTGCTCATGCTCACAGATCAAGCGCAGATCGAAACTTTGGCGCAGAAGATCGTTAATGAGGGCCTGTCGGTGCGTGCTGTTGAAGAACTGGTGGCTGCAGCATCCGGCGCAGAGGATAAGAAACAGCGGAAGGAACCTCGCCCGCAGAAACATCGGGAGCGTCTGGACTATATCGCCGATGCCTTTGCCGATAAGCTGGATACCTCGGTAAAGATAAGTCTGGGTGCACGTAAGGGAAAGATGACAATCGAATTCGCCAATGTCGATGATCTGAACCGGATTATTAAGACGCTGGATACTAACTTCGAAAACTAGGTGTAGTCAGCGCCGGTGGTGATGTTTCACGTGAAACATCACCACCTTTGTTTTTAATCGTCGTGCTGATACGGTGCTTCTGAGATTACCTCTGCTAAAGTGTCAGACCGGAGTGAACTGGACATGGCTAAGAACAATATCGGCAGAAGATAACCACACCTGATCACTCTGGCCTTCTGCAGGGTACAGTCCTTGCCAGAACGGGAGAAGCGGGGGAGGGGAGCTTCCTGTTGCAGTAGACCGTATATCTATCCCCTGTGCGTATCATGTACCCAGAATTGAATAGGTGTGGGTAAAGTGCTAGAAACACAGTGGGGGCGGATGTTTCACGTGAAACATCCGCCCCCAACGTGCGAAGAGATTTAGTCGATGTACTCTGCAAATTCTGCGAGCAGAGCTTTTTTAGCCTTAGCACCCACGGTCGGTTTGACGAGTTCGCCGTCCTTGAAAAGGTGGATTGCAGGGATGGAAGTGATATTGTACTTCAGTGCAATATCACCATTTTCTTCTACATCTACCATCACCACATCTACTTTACCTTCATATTCAGCGGCAATCTCCTCAATAACCGGAGCCACTAGGCGGCAGGGTCCGCACCATTCAGCCCAGAAATCCACAATTACGGGCTTGCTGCTTTTGAGCACCTCAGCGTCAAACGTAGCGTTAGTAACCTGCTTAACCGAGCTCATTGTTCTGCCTCCTCTTTACATATTTTCAATATAGTGTTGCGCATCAAGCGCCGCCACGGCACCGGAGCCCGCAGCGATAATTGCCTGACGATACGTCGGGTCGATAACATCCCCGGCAGCAAATACGCCCGGGACAGAAGTCTTCGAAGAACGTCCCTGAACCTCAATCGTGCCCTGCTCACTGAGCGTGAGCTGATCTTTGACCATATCAACACGGGGGTCTGAACCGATGGCTATAAAGAGTCCGTTCAGGGGCAGCTCGCGCTCAGAACCATCCTTCGTGTTCTTCAGAGTTACCTTCTCAAGGTTCGAATCACCGTCAATAGCACTGACCTCAGAATCCCATAGGACCTCAATCTTCGGGTTCTCAAAAGCTCGTTTCTGCATAATATCGGATGCGCGGAACGAATCACGGCGGTGAATAATATAGACTTTCCGGGCAAAGGTGGTCAAAAACAGTGCCTCTTCAAGTGCTGAGTCGCCGCCGCCTACCACGGCAATATCCTTTTCTTTGAAAAAGAAACCGTCACAGGTTGCGCACCAGGATACGCCGTAGCCGGAAAGACGATCCTCACCCTCAACGCCGAGCTTGCGGTATTCTGAACCGGTCGAGAGGATTACAGTCTTTGCCAGATGCACCGAACCATCCGCGATGATTACTTTTTTCACCTCGCCGGTAAGGTCAAGTTTCTCAACATCCTGGTAGCGAATATCTGTGCCGAAACGCTCAGCCTGTGCACCAATATTCGTCATGAGTTCGGGGCCCTGAATACCTTCAATAAAACCCGGGAAATTCTCAACTTCGGTGGTGTTCATAAGAGCACCACCGGGGGATACGGAGCTGGCAAACAGCACGGGTGAGAGATTAGCGCGGGCGGCATAAATTGCCGCCGTATACCCTGCGGGGCCCGCACCCACAATAATGACATTGTGCACCGTCTGCTCGCCCTGTTCAGCGGCAGATGTGCTCGCACCCTCAGGTTTCGTTGATGCGGCGCCAAGACGTACACCTCCAAGCGCGGCATTACCAAAAAGGCCACCGGTTGTTGCATTGGTGCTCATTTTTCTCTCTTTCGTCCCAATTATTGATATCGTGCCACATAAACGTGATAGTTCCTTTGATTATTCCATTTCGGGCCTCGGTATGCCATACGTTACGTTTTCTAACAGGCTTAGGCATCTGCATCTCAGCCCGCCAACACCACACTGGGGCACTACGGCGCATACAAAAGCCCGCAGAGACGCTCAACGGTGTGAGCATCCCCGCGGGGCATAAGGGGAGAGAAAAGGGACTGGGCTACTCAGCCTTCAACTCGGCAAGCCGCAGCCCGTACGGGTAGATTGAGATGGGCTGTGAAAGCTTCGGGGCCTCAGTGAACTGAATAATCACATACCCGCCCTTATCTGCGCTCTGCTTGGAAGTATCCAGCTCAACCACGGCGTCTTTCCCATTAAACGTTCCCTTACCCACCTCGGTGGCCCCATTGAGGGAATTCTGGTTGTTCACGTACACGGTGTACGCCCCGCCGGTACCAGTGTTCTGCTGCATCGTCACCTTAGAAACAACCGTGGGAGTTTGAAGTTTGGCAGACAGCGCGAACGGAACAGCCAGCTTACCGCTCCCAAAGCCGTAGCTCATCCACACGGTAGCGGGGTTATTATCCGCAAGCTTGGGCAGATTCGCATCCGTCTCAGACATGAACGTGGGGTTATTCGGCACTAGACGGGCCACAGTGGCGATCTTCGCTGGGGCGTTTGAGGTGGTTTCCGGGCTGGGAGTGGGGGAGGGGCTCTCGCCACCCTCACTGGCCGAGGCTGAGGCGGATGTAGACTTGGCTGGCTTTGGCTCTGCGGTTTTAGACGACCCAATACCCGTGAGCGAAATCAGCACGGCACCGGCCACAATCAGCAGCAGCAGTACGGCGGCGAGAACGATCACCCACGTACCGCGGCGGCCGTCATCTTCATCGTCCTCATCATCGTCGTACAGGTCCCCGCCGGGGTACATGCCGCCGCCCATCTCCGGCTGAATAGGGTTACCATCCCAGCTTTTAATGGCGCCAATAACCTCCATTGCGGCGGGCTGAGTCGGCACGGTCGCACCAAAAATTTCGGTGCCCAGGGAGGCTTCATCGTCGTACACGTCCGAAAGCGAGCGCTGCTCGGTCAACAGCGCATCCAACAGCACTGAGGGGGCAATGTACGACGTAATGAGGTACTTGCTGCCTTCGGGGGTGATACCCATATCGAGCATCTGGAAACTGTAGGGGTTGCTCTCATTGAGCACACGCGAGTTGTTCTCAAGCAGGTTGCTGCGTGCCGGGGACGCAACGACCACCGACACTTTACGGCTGAGAATCTGATCCATGCCGTCGAGAATCATATCTGTCTCGGCGGTAACGATAATCTGTGCGGTGATCTCGTAGCGGCCACCGAGTACCGTGCCTACCGGAATCTGCTGAGACAAGTGCTCTCCCGAATTTTCGCTCGTACGCCCAGTTCAGGGCTGTTCTCTATCAAAAGTTTACCCGGCTTAACGGGTTCTGTGGGTTTTCAGCGGTTTTGCCGACCTAACGGCGTGCTAATCTTCCCAGTTTACGTGTGATGGGTGCGAAAAGCGCGTCGGCTTCTTTCACACGGAAAACCCGCAACCCCACCATGTAAGAGCCGAGCATGACCGGCCCGCACACAATCAGGGTAATAATGGCGCTGATTTTCGACGCCCAGGCGAAACCGCTGGCGCTGTACCCGCCCAGCAGCCACAGGACCCCGGCGGTCACCCCGGCAGCGAAAACAGCTGCGAATGTGGCGCGGGCATACACGCTCAAGATACGTTTCTGCCCGTAGTAGCCAAGGCGGCGTTTCACCAGGTAGTGGCTAATACCGGTGAGCAGAATATTGTGCGTAGGATAGATGCACGCCAACGCGTAGACGGTGTACTGGGCATCCAACAGGGAGGCGCTGAAGCTCATCACTACCATGATGGAGGCCGAGAACAACTGGATTTTGAAGGGGGTGCGGGCGTCTTCACGGGCGTAAAGCACACGCCCGTACAGGAATGTGACGGTGAGTGTAGGGGTGCCTAACGCCATAATGACAACGAGCTTGGCAATAATAGTGGCCGCCACCCGGTCGCCGCCGCTGAACAGGATAGCGACCGGCCCGGCAAGGACAATAAGCGCCACGGCGCAGAAAATGGTGGCCACCCCGGAGGTACGCAGCCCGTGAGAAACGGCGTGGATGACACTGTCCCTATCATCGGCGCTGGCGGAGGCGCTCATCCGGTTAAAGAGCACGGTAGCGATGGACATACCAATCACACCGTGCGGGAGGATATACAGCATTGAGGCGTAGTTGAGGGCCTGCAGGCCGGGGATTTGGATGCCCATCTCCGCATAGCGGGCACGTTCACCAACCACAGATGCAGCAACCTGGTTCATGTACATGAAGGAAAGGTTAGCCACAGCACCCGCTGCAAGCGTCCAAGCGGCGAGTTTAGCAGGTTCACGTAGTCCAATGCCGCGCCACCCGAAATTGGGGCGCAGATGCATCCCCAGGCGGCGTAGGGGGATAAACAGCACGAGGGCCTGCATGGCGATGCCGAGGGTAGTAGTACCTGCAAGCACAACCGTTTGGGCGCTGGTCCAGTTCTCAACCGAGTGCAGCGGCGGGTTAATGGTGGTGTTCTGCGCCCCGAACATAACAATGAACACCAGCAGGCCGATGATGGAGATGACGTTATTCAGCGCTGGCGACCACATGTAGGCTCCGAACGCATCTTTAGCGTTCAGCACCTGCCCGATGACGGTGTACAGGCCGTAGAAGAAGATCTGCGGCAGACACCAGAGTGAGAAAATGACCCCTAGTTGTTTCTGCTCCGGTGTCCAGGTGGAGCCCATCACATCAATAATGGGCCAAGCGCAGGCGACCATAATGACCGTAATCAGCCCAATAGCGGTGACGGTGAGTGTTACCAGCTTTGAAATGTACAGTGCCCCGCCGTCTTGGGCTTTGGCGGCTTTAATGATCTGCGGCACGAGCACGGCGTTGAACGCGCCCCCGGCAACCAGCACGTAAATGAGGTTGGGGAGGGTGTTGGCGACCTCAAACACGTCGCCGACGGTTGAGAGGGAGCCGATGGCGACGGTAATAAGAACCGTCCTGACTAGTCCGAGCACTCGGGATACGAGCGTCCCGGCAGCCATGATCGCGCTTGCGAGCGCGTCTGTTCGTGCCAACTGGTGCCTCCTGTGCGTAGCGTAGGTTTAGAGCCGTGACTGGATGAATTCGCGGGCGAGGTCGGCAATATGCCGCTCGTTAGCGAACGATAGCCTGCGGTTAAGATCCGTGAACGGTACCCAGGCCACATCTACGGCCTCGTGGTCGGGGTCGTTGTCGATGGTGATTTCCCCTCCGGTTGCCTTCAGCAGGTAGTGGTGCACCGTTTTGTGGATGCGCTGCCCGGAAGAGGTGAACCAATATTCAATGTTACCGAGTGAGTGCAGGATATCACCACGTATCCCGGTTTCTTCTTCAATTTCGCGTTGTGCAGCCTCTTCAAGGGTTTCTGCTTCTTCAATATGCCCCTTGGGCAGACACCATTCGACGCGTCCGGCACGGTTAATGCGCGCAATAATGGCAGCAGGCAGACTCTGGCGCGCGAAGTCTATGATGATGCCTCCAGCGGATACTTCACGGTGTACCGGCGTGTAAGACGCGGTTAACAGGGTTCGCATCTTGGGCGCGCGCGGTACGGGAAAGCTCATGGTTCTACCTTAACCGATACGGGGGCTTTTTGGGTTGTTCGCGCCTGCGGTGAGGCGGTGAGGCGGTTTATCTGGCAGGATTAAGAGACTATGTCGCAGAAAATTGATGTGCTTTCGAAGTTCCCGGATGCCGCTCAGCTGGGTGAGCTGTACCGCCGGGCGGGTTTTGAGCTGTACCTGGTGGGCGGTATTGTGCGTGACCAGTTGCGTGATACCCCCGGTGATTTTACGGATTTTGATTTGACCACGGACGCCACCCCCGCCGAAAGTGAGCAGATCCTGCGAGTGTGGGGTGAACACGTGTGGGATATCGGTAAGGAATACGGCACTATAAGTGCCCGTAAGAATGGGGCCGTGTACGAGGTGACCACTTACCGGGCGGAGGTGTACGCCTCTGATTCCCGCAAACCCACGGTCGAGTTTGGCACGGATTTACGCGCCGATCTGGTGCGGCGTGATTTTACGATGAACGCAATGGCAGCTTCACTGCCTTCGGGTGAGGTGGTGGATCTCTTTGGTGGCGCTAAGGATTTGGCGGAGGGTGTTCTGCGCACCCCGCGCTCGCCTCAGGATTCTTTTTCGGAGGATCCGCTGCGGATGATGCGTGCGGCACGGTTCGCGGCACGTTTTAATCTGCAGGTGGCGCCGGACGTGTTTGAGGCGATGCGGCAGATGGCGTCGCGTATTGAGATTATTTCGGCGGAGCGGGTCCGTGATGAGCTGGTGAAACTTATCTGTGCCGACTACCCGCGGGTTGGGCTGAACCTGCTGGTGGAAAGTGGGCTTGCAGACTATGTGCTCCCAGAGCTGCCCGCGCTGCGTATGGAAATCGACCCGGCGCACCACCATAAGGACGTGTACGGGCATTCGCTGAAGGTGATGGAGCAGGCGATTGAGAAAGAAACCGGTGCCGATGGTCCCTGCCCGAAACCTGATTTTGTGCTGCGGTTTGCGGCTCTTCTGCACGATATTGGTAAACCTAAAACCCGCAGATTTGAGAAAGACGGGTCGGTGTCTTTTCTGCACCACGAGGTGGTGGGCGCGAAACTTGTGAAGAAGCGCATGCGCTGCCTACGTTTTGACAACGACACTATTAGTGCGGTGGCGCGCCTGGTTGAGCTTCATATGCGTTTCTACGGCTACCGTGAGGCTGGCTGGACTGATTCTGCGGTGCGCCGGTATGTGCGGGATGCGGGGGAGCAGCTGCAGCGCCTGCACCGGTTGTCCCGGTCGGATGTGACCACCCGCAATAAGCGTACGGCGCGTTCGCTGGCGCAGGCGTATGACGATTTGGAGCGGCGTATTGAAGAGCTGGCCGCGCAGGAGCAGCTGGATGCGATGCGTCCTGAGCTGGATGGTGAGCAGATTATGGCGGTATTGGGGGTAAAACCTGGCCCGGTGGTGGGGCAGGCGTATAAGTTCCTGCTGAATCTGCGCCTGGATGAGGGGGAGCTGGGCGAGGAGGAAGCAACCCGCCGTCTGCTCACCTGGTGGGGTGAGCGCAGGGAGAGCGGGCTGTAACCAGCAGGGCGGAAACGGTTAAGTGTGAGGTGCAGCATGAGTGGTGCTTCTCTAGTGGTATTGGTAAGCGAGTAAAATATTTCTCGGGTAGTGATGCCTATTGATTAGTGTTCACCGAGAGGATTCCGTTATGTCTGAGAACCAGCCTTTTAATAACTCATCGTTTAATCCTGCCTCCAACTCTGCATTTGATAAGTCGCAGCCGATTCAGGGGCAGGCTGCTCCCGCCCCTGTTGCTGTTGCCCCGGTTGTTATGCAGCCTGTGAAATCAACTGGCGTTGCTTATCTGCTCTGGTTTTTCTTGGGGTGGCTGGGGATCCACAAGTTTTATCTCAACCAGACAGGTTTGGGGATACTATACCTAGTCTTAAACCTTGGTGGATGGGCTGCGGTTATCACAGTTTTGGGCATGATTATTGGTGTTCCGATGCTGATTGTATGGGCCATCTTGATGATTATCGATATTTTCTTAATCCCCGACCGCGTGAATCAGATGAACGGTACGTCGCAGGTAGTGCAGGTCGTCCAGCAGTAATACCTATTTCGGCTAGGGCTCGTTGTAGCCGTACTATAAACCCCCGCCTCCGTATGTGGATGCGGGGGTCTGTTATATCCGCTAGCCTGCTGTTTCTGCGTACCGTGGCTGTTATTGGGTGGAAAATCCGTGTATAGTTAATAAATCTGTGCGCCTGCCTCCACTGGGGTGCGCGCACGGCACACCATGAATCTCCTGCTATGGAAATACCATAGCCGTTTAGCCCAGAGGAGGGGTCTAATCATGCGTGCATACGAACTGATGGTGATCTTCAGCCCCGAGGTTGAGGATCGCGCGGTTGAGCCGTCCCTGTCTAAGTTTCTTGAGATCGTCACCAACGCTGGCGGCACCATTGACAATATGGACATTTGGGGCCGACGCCGCCTAGCATACGAAATTCAGAAGAAGTCCGAGGGTATCTACGCGGTTGTTAACTTCACCGCAACCCCCGAGACCTCCGCTGAGCTTGACCGCGTTCTGAACCTGAACGAGTCCGTCATGCGTACCAAGATCATCCGCCCGGAAGAGCAGAAGATCTCCGCCAAGTAGTTCCTCCAGGCGGAATGCAGCCCTTAAATTGTCAGGGGCTTGTGTTTCACTAGAAGCAACATACTTGATACCCATACGAGGAGGCATCTCATGGCCGGCGAAACCGTTGTAACTGTCATCGGTAATCTCACCAGCGATCCTGAGCTTCGTTTCACCCCCGCCGGGGTGGCCGTTGCTAACTTCACGATCGCATCCACTCCGCGCACCTACAACCGTAATAGCGGCCAGTGGGAAGACGGGGAGGCACTGTTTTTGCGTGCGTCTATTTGGCGCGAGTACGCAGAGAACGTTGCGGAAACCCTGAAGAAGGGTACCCGTGTCATCGCTCAGGGCCGCTTGCGGTCCCGCTCGTATGAAACCCGAGAAGGCGAACGCCGCACCTCAATGGAACTTGATCTCGATGAGATCGGTCCCGCGCTGCGCTACGCTACCGCACAGGTCACCCGCTCACACCGTAACTCCGGTGGGGGAGCCCAACAGGGCAATAATTATGGTGGCAATACCTTCGGTGGTCAGCAGCAGGCTGGCGGCTATAATGCCGCACCTCAGCAGGGGTACAACAGTAACTCCGGCGGCGGCAACGGCTACTCCAATAATTCCGGTTACGGCGCATCCGCGCCCGCCGCTGGTGCGGCACCGGCCCAGTCCCAGCAGCAACAGCAGCAGGCTCCTTCGGCTGACCCGTGGAGCTCGCAGGCTGGTGGGAACTATGATTGGGGTACCGCAGGCGACGACGAACCCCCGTTCTAAACCGCTCGCCTTCTCACCCAATAAAACTATTCATCCATCCCGCGGTTTACCCACCGCGGGCTCCCAAACTGAAGGAGCACCACGATGGCTAAGGCTGAAATCCGTAAGCCCAAACCCAAGCAGAACCCGCTCAAGGCTGCTGACGTCACCGTTATCGACTACAAGGACGTCGCGCTTCTGCGTAAATTCATCTCCGACCGCGGTAAGATCCGCGCCCGCCGCGTGACCGGTGTGACCGTTCAGGAGCAGCGTAAGATCGCTCAGGCTATTAAGAACGCCCGCGAGGTTGCACTGCTGCCCTACTCCGGCGCTGGCCGCTAAAAAGAAGGAGAGAGTACAGTACCATGGCTAAGATTATTCTCACTCAGGAAGTAACCGGTCTGGGTGCCGCTGGCGACATCGTCACCGTGAAGAACGGTTACGCACGTAACTACCTCCTTCCCCGCGGTTTCGCTGTCACCTGGACTGTTGGTGGCGAGAAGCAGGTTGAGTCCATCCGTGCAGCCCGTGCGGCGCGCGCTAAGGCATCCCTCGAAGAAGCACAGGCTCTTGCTGCTGCACTGTCGGCTAAGCCGGTGGTTGTTGCCCACAAGGCTGGTGCTGATGGCCGCCTGTTCGGTTCCGTGAAGGCAGATGCCATTGCCGATGCTATTGAGGCTGCTGGCATTGGTTCGATTGATAAGCGCACCATCCACTTGGGTTCCGCTATTAAGCGCACTGGTGAGTATCAGGTGACTGCTCGCCTGCACCAGGATGTTGTTGCTAACGTTACTCTTGATGTTGTAGCGGCTGCCTAAACAAGGCTTATAGGGCTCTATAAGAGGCCCGGAAGGCGTCACTTCTCTTTCCTCGACGGGGGAGGGGAGTGGCGCCTTTTGCCTTTGTGCTTTATGGCCTTTCGGAGGAGCTGCCACCCATAGTTTAGATCTTGACCGTTGCGAGATGACTGTTAGTTTGTAAGGCGGCGGTATTTGTGAGCGATGTTTCACGTGAAACATCGTTATTTTTTGTGGTAAAACCCAGCGATGAGGGGTTAGTTGCCACGAACCTGACAATTCTTTTGATCCTCCCAGGATATTGCCCCAGTATCGTTCTGAGCCTCGGCATAAGCCGTCTTAAACGACACCATAGATTGTGTAAAGCCAAGACAAATATCGCCGCGTAGGATGTACATGTAGTTGCTCCTCCGCCCGCCGCTGGGAACGACAGTAAACGCATTTTCGTAGGGGTGAATGGACCAGTTATCTGGGGTGTTGCCTAATTCCCGTGTGGGGTTGCGATGCTTTAGCCAGGCAATGAATACATCAGTTGCTTCCTCCACAGTAGGGGCATGATTGCCTTGTCCGTAGGTGCTGGTTGGGGGAACAAGTTTATTCTTGTGCATGTACTTCATGGGGCTCCTCCGTTCGTCAGTTTATCCCTACCAATAAATTATAAAGGTTGATTTTCGTAATAAAAACTGAATGTATTGCAATAATGTTTCACGTGAAACATCGCTGATTACGTTCTGCTTGGTGTTGAAGATGGACCCGGATCGAGCTGTTCATGAAACCTTCCGCCGGTCTCCTGAATAAAGCAGTCAATCACCTCTGTTGGGCTAAGGCTCATGAGATGGGAGAGTGCTGCGGCGTTTTTCTCGTTTGCGCTGTGAATTACCGTGTTGAGAATGGAGCCGGTGGGAGTTATCAGGCACACGCAGCCGGGGTGTTCTTGTGGAGGGTGTGTGGCCCATCCGGGGGCTAGCTGAGGTTTCCAGTAGTTGGTGAGCAGCATCGGCCACCCGTTATCCGCACGTGCATCATTCAGTACATCGTACGCGGCCCAGCGCAGTATCACAGCGAAATGTGGGCTTGATACATCGGGGGAGCGAAGCTCGCCGCGCTCCGTATGGCCGTAGTGCCAGCATCCGTCTTCACACCAGAAATGAGGGACTCGATCGAAACTGCCCGGTGGCTGTATCTCATCGTCTAGGTAATGCCAGGCTTTGCCTCGTGCCGTCACCAAACGGTAGAAATCATCACCCATAGTCCGGTCTGGGGTTCCCCGTTCCAGAAGATGCACCGGTAGCGGGCTGCCATCGAGGTCTAGATAAGCATCCAGTACCTGTTGGGGAGAGAACTCCATGAGGTGGGAAAGCGCCGCAAGCTCAATAGCATGTGGAAGGGCGGTAGTCATGCGCATGTGCAGCGGGAGCCCGTCAGGCTGGATAAGGCGCGCTTCAACCGTGCCAGCATAGGAATCCTGCACGCTCACCTGTTCGGCACTCCACCCTGAAGCAAACCTACCTGCCGTTCGTAGGGGGAGCAGCTGCGCCCAACAGCGTTTTGAGTGAGTGCGGTACTGGTTAGCGGTGCGGCAGATAAGCCAGCGCAAGGCCACCTCAATATCCGGGGTGGAGAGTGTAGCAATTTTTAGGTTCTCAGTGTGCCCATCGGTGAACCGGGTACTGTGATACCCCACATGCCACAGTTCGTCCTGACTCCAGAACAGTACACTGCGCACATTTTGTTCGCGGCCAATGGATAAGACCCTATTTTTAATGGTTACACCAATGCCCGCATCGGTCAGTATAAGCACCAGTCGGGCTAGCACAGGATGCGGTGACACGGTAGCTACTAAACCGTCAGCGAGTATGAGGCGCCCCTTAATACGACTTGCTGTATCAAGCCAGTAGGGTCTACGTAGTGCAATATCTAAAGCGGTACCGCCGTATTCGGTTGAATAATGCTTGAGTCCGGGGTGCGGTTGCTCCAGCCACAGATCTATGAGGGGCTCATGGTCTTGGGGTTTAAAATCTTTGGCGGCCAAAACGTGCATCAATGGAACTGTTCCGGCCCTATTGGGAGCTGCTGCATCCACTCCCCGGCTGATGAGGCGTTGCGCCAATTCGATATCTTCTGCAACATGATGTTCCTGGTTAAAACCACGAAAAAGAATATGTAAAAGATTGTTTTTATGATTATCTACGTCACCAAGGTCGGCATGCTGATTAAGTAGAAAAGTAGCTATACGGTAGCGAGATTCGCTATTGGAATTAGCGAGCGCATAGAAGAGAAGTGAATGTCCGCCGTAGTGAGAATGTTCGTCTCCGCTACGATAGACGGTCATGAAGTCGTCGAAACTTTTCTGCTGCGCTGCGGTGAAGACATCCATAGTCTATTGTAACCACTCACACCTTAATAAGTGGTCCGTCAACTAAAATCCTGGTAAAACACCTGTGATGAGTGCCTTTCATAGGTTGTGGGTGAATGTTTCACGTGAAACATCCTTATCATTACGATGTTTCGCGGATGAATTGAGCAATGGCGTGCCGTACCTTCCCGGGATGTCCCTGAATCATATGACCACCTGTGTCAAAAGATCGGTTGAAAGAAGGGGGGAAGCAGTCATATTAGGTAGTTGCGGTTTACTACAGAGGCAGGTCCCACACGCCCGGCAGCTTTTGCGGCTTTTTATCCCAGACGGGGGCGGAGCTGAGAAGAATAATGCCTGTGGTACGTTTTGGGTCATCAAGGGCGAAGCGCATAGCGGGTGTTCCTCCAGCTGAGGCTCCCAGAACATAGACTTTTTCAATATTTAAAGTATCCAGAAGCTCAATAAGTGCGGCGTCCTGTTCCCTTCTGCCGCCTTGATGAGGCGCTAGAACCACCGCCCATGAGTACCCTAACTCTCTTGCCTGCTTCATACAACAATAGCGCCGCCTGTACCGGTAAACCACCCCAAAAGAACCGAATAGGTATTGGTGTGCAGGCGGTCTTTTCTGAAGTCAGTGATCCACTGACGTCCCCGCACACTGGTTTCAGTGTTAGGCTGAGGAACAACGGTGAGCGGAAGCTCTCCGTATCACCGTGTGACACGGAAATAGTAAGGACGGTGTTTTTTGTGAAACACTCCGAAAAATACTCATCATTCTACCGCCTGAGGGTGAACCCATGGGTGAGTATGTTTATTGCTTTTCTTATCCTTCTGGTGATCTCGCCCCTGATTACACAGGGTATTTTCACTCTGTACCCTTCCGCTAGTGCCGGTGATCATCCTTTGTTCTCCAGTGCCCGATTATTATTACCCTCCGCATTAACCATTACAGGGATACTTGTGTGGGCACGGACTATGGATAAACTCTCGCTTAAAGACCTGGGTCTGACGCAGAAGAAAGTGTTTGTATCCTGGGTGATTGGTTCCCTGTGCGGTGCAGGACTTATTGCAGTGGTATTAGCCGGGCTGATCCTGTTGGGAGCCTCTCACCTCTCATGGGGTGGTGTATCTTCTGCTGCCCCCATTCTCTTATATGTTCTTGCATATGCTGTACAAGGACTATCTGAAGAGATTGTTTTTCGGGGATATCTGCTAAATATCATGAGTTCTCGATGGGGCATGGTGGCAGGTATTCTGGTGAATTCTGTACTTTTCTCGGCGGCTCATATCTTCAATGCGGGGTTCAGTATCGTCGCTTTTATTAACCTGTTTCTAGCGGGTACGGTATTTGCATCGCTGTACTGGCTGAGCGCAAACGTGTGGTTGGTGAGTGCCGTACATGCGGCTTGGAATTTTACCTTGGGTATTATCCTGGGCGGGGTAGTCAGCGGAACTACTCAACCCGTCCACCTTTTGACGCTGCGCACAGAGCAGGGAAATTGGCTAATAACTGGTGGCTCCTTCGGGATTGAGGGTTCGCTGAGCTGTTTCATTGTTCTCGTAGCGGTTCGTGCCGTGTTATGGCGCCGAGTGGTTCACCGCTACTCAATTACTAGCCCTTTTCCTCAACGTTAAAAAGTTGATTTCTCAGGATATTTCTCCAATGTTTCACGTGAAACATAGTAAAAGCTGCGTTGCGGGCAGGCCTGCGGGAGAGAGTCTCTGTAGCTGTTAAAGGGTAAGTAAATCCTACACATCTTCTTCTATAAACCCTAGACTTAAAGTGCAGGTTTTCATAGTTGACTCTGCGGAAGGCAGGTGGCGCATGCTACAAGTTCAAAACCTCAGTAAGAGGTACGGCGAAAAGACTGCCGTTAATGATGTTTCCTTCACGGTTCCCGACGGTAAAGTCACCGGGTTTCTGGGACCAAACGGAGCCGGTAAATCCACAACGATGCGCATGATTGTGGGGCTTGACCGCCCCACTGCCGGTACGGCGCTGGTGGATGGTTCGCAATATACTTCCCTTAAATCCCCGCTGGGTTCTGTGGGTGCGCTTCTGGAAGGGAAAACCCATCCCGGCCGCAGCGCATACAACCATTTACGTTCTATCGCGTACACGCATAATATTCCGCTCGCTCGCGTGCACGAGGTAATTGAAATGACCGGCTTGAACGCGGTCGCTAAACGCAAAGTGGGTGGATTCTCTCTCGGTATGGGGCAGCGTCTGGGAATAGCGGTGGCACTGCTGGGCAATCCGCACAATGTTATTTTGGATGAGCCCGTGAACGGCCTTGACCCGGAAGGCGTGGTGTGGGTGCGTCAGCTTGCTAAACACCTGGCTTCCGAGGGTCGGGCGGTACTGATTTCTTCACACCTGATGAGTGAGATGGCGCAGACTGCCGATGACCTTATTATTATTGGCCGCGGTCGCCTTTTGGAGCACACTTCGTTGAGTGAGCTGCTTTCCCGGGTGGGAGGGCACCGTGTTCTGGTGCGCACCGACGAGCGGGAACGGTACGCGCAATTGCTGAACCACTATTCCATTCAGCATACTCCCGTCGATACCGACGGGCTGCTGGTGAGCGCGGATGCGCGCGCCCTAGCAGAACTGGCCTTTAATGAGCATATTCTGCTGTACACTCTCGCCCCGCAAGAGGCAAGCCTTGAGGATGTGTACCTTGAGATTACTCGTTCTGAGGTGGAGTATGCATCAACTGCTGTTGCTGGTTCCGGACCGGTGAACAGTCAGCAGCCCGTTGCTGTGGATCCCACTGGTGGGGCACCGCAAGCCCCGTACACCGCCCCGGAGATGGGGCAACAATTCGTTCAGCAGCAGCCCCAATACACGCAAGCCCCAGCGAACACTCCGTGGTCGTCTGCGCCCGCAAACGGTAATGGCGCCGAGAATATAGGGAGGGAATAATACCCATGAGTACAGCAAAGACCGCCCCGGTGGCTAAGAATTTATCGCCTATCGGGGTTGCCCGTTCGGAGTGGCTGAAAATGCGTTCCTTGCGGTCACAGCAGATTCTGTTTGTGGTAACTATCGTTGTTCTTCTGGGCCTTACGATGCTTCTGGCGCCCATGTTGAACCTGCAGCTGGCGGATTATGAGAAGCACGCTGGCCAGCAAATTGTAAACGGTGAGGTGGTGAGCGGCTCTGAGGTTGTGAACCAGATTAAGGAGTCTTCGTACTCTATTGGGGTTGTGGGTGCATCACTGGCGGGTATTATCCTCTCCTCAATGGCGACTGTTTTTATCGCTACCGAGTACGCTACTGGCTCCATCCAGATTACTCAGCTGACGGTGCCACGCCGATCTCTACTGTATTTTACTAAAGCGCTCGTGGCCTCTGTTGTGGCTTTTCTGGTCGGTACGCTGGGTGGCATTGTTGCGTTCTTCTTAGGGCAGATGATGCTTACGGAAAAGTTACGTGTTTCGATGGATACCGGGGTGCTGCGTATTAGCTTGATGCTTGGCTTCTACCTGGTGGTACTGGCCTGGATGGGATTTGGCTTTGGTGCGCTTTTGCGTAATAGCGCTGGGGCTATCGTGCTGGTGGCTGCCATCCTCTTTGTGGTGAGTATTGTGCTGGGCATCTTTAAGGTAACGGGCCAGGACTGGGTAGATGACGCGATGAAGTATTTGCCGTCTTCACTCAGTAACGATGTGATGATCTACCACAAGGACAAGATTAAGGGTGACCCCAGTTATGAGGTGCGGTGCCTGATTCTTAGCCTGTGGGGTATTGTTCCGCTGCTGGCGGGCTGGATACGCTTTAAACTCTCCGACGGGTAAATACGAAGTATTCCCGAGCTAGTACTGTGGAGCTCTCTGTGCTGCATGTGCCTCACTGGTTGCTGCGTACCCGGTGTTTTATCACGGGTCGCGGCAACCAGTTTATGTACCCGCACGGGGTGCGGCTTCGCCCGTGGTGGCTTGAATGGTGAGGATTTCATATACCCTAGAACTATGCCTGAAACGAAGACGCGCGTCCGTAAAAAACTGTTCCCTAGCACCCAGCTGCTTATGACCACCGTGTTTCTGGAGGTTGCCACTGTTTGCCTGCTGGTGCTTTCGTGGGCTCCAATCGGCTCTTTTGAGACGGCTCTTGCACTTTTCCTGGTGGCAAATGTGCTGGGGATTATTACGGCCAGTATCGCCTTTATCTGTGCCATGGTCGGGTTTTTTAAATTTGCCAGGTACCGTATTGTCAATATTATTTTGGCGCTGGTGTCGATCGTTATTAACCCTCTCACTTTAGGGTTTATTCTTACTTCGCAGAACAGCTAACGATTTGACGGTTTATATTTCTCAGCAACCGCCGGGCCGGTTCACAGCATTTTTTCAGAAAAACCTCATGGTCTGCCAAGGTTGCTAGTGTTTACTATTAAGTGTTGGTTCGAGAGGACTGCGATGTGAATGTGTGTGTTTCGTTATAGCGGGAATGCTGAACCGCTATATCGGAAAAGAAATTGGCGAGACCATGGCGGTCTCGCCAATTTTCTTTTAACACTTTACGAAGAGCTCTGGCCGCTATTTTCTTGGGGAAAGTACTGAGTAAAGCACTGGTACGCACAACACCGGGATTGTGAGTTCCTGCCGCGGATACGGTGGTGGGGTAAACGAGTCGCACGGCCCTGTATGTCAGCATCATGAAGACTTCTCAGTGTGCTGAAGGTTTCGGCGCGTTGAGGAGAACACCGGAAGTGGTGATATATACATCTTTATGAATAGTATTAGTTTTTAGGTGAGGCTCAGGGGGCCTTTGTTGGTTGTGCATAAAAATCACATCCTTATGAATAATTTTCAACTTTTTGATATTTTCAGTTCTAGTTCAAAGTCTCCCTGAAATACCCGTATGTCCGGTGACTGTACGCTTTATCGTCCCACTCACCTGCGGATAAAGTAGGTGCATCGCTATATCTCTGATTCACAGTTTTTATTCAGCTCTGGCTAACGGGGAATAAAGGGCTGTAACCCATAGTTGTAATAGTTAGTTCGAGAGGACTAACTGAAAGTTGGAATTTCCTTGCGGAAGTGGCTCTGATTTTCGTATGTATGTGTGTGATTAGTTTGGGCGGTACCTTTGGGTGCCGCCCAAACTTTTTAACATGCTGTTACCTGCCGTAAGACGCAAGGGCAAGAGGGGAGATCGTCTGCGGATAACGTGTGGCCCATAGGATACGATGACAGGTGTAGAATAAAGTCATATAAATATTGCGTATTTAATGCGAAATAAAGGCTTTAAGGAGAAACGCTGTGTCCAAAACCCCGAATGTTCCCGGTACTGATCGTCCCGCTGAAAAAGCCGCTGGACACTGGCTTCTTGCGCAGCTTGGCAAGAAAGTGCTGCGCCCTGGGGGACGCGAAACCACTAACTGGCTATTACGACGCGCGCTCGGTGGACAGATTGATGTGGTTGAGTTCGCCCCCGGCTTGGGGATTACTGCCGCCGAAATCATTAAACGCCAACCCAAGACCTACACCGGCGTAGATCTTGACCCTAAAGCGGCCGAGATCGTGCGTGGACGCATTGGTGATAACCCCAACTACAAGGTTGTGAACGCCGGGGCCCAGGAGACCGGGCTGCCCGATGCCAGCTACGACGTGGTGGTGGGTGAGGCCATGCTGACCATGCAGACCGATAAGCACAAGCTTGAGATTATGCAGGAGGCCGCCCGTATCCTCCGCACCGGCGGCTACTACGCCATTCACGAGCTGTCGCTAACCCCCGACTACCTGCGTCCCGAAGTGCAGGAAGAAATTCAGAAGGACTTGGCACGAAGCATTCGCGTGAATGCCCGCCCGCTGACTGTTGCGGAATGGACACGAATCGCAGAAGAAGCCGGATTTGAGGTGCTGGATGTGTACCAGACCGAGATGGCGCTGCTAGAGCCCAAACGCATGATCGCCGACGAAGGTATTGGTGGGGTTGCCAAGATTATGTTTAACCTTGCCCGCAAACCGCAGATTCGCGAACGTGTGCTGGGGATGCGCAGTGTATTCCGCCGCCACGCCGACCACATGGGTGCTATTGGGCTGATTCTGCGTAAGAAATAAAAGTGAAGCTTGCGGTCTTTCCTCTCCGCAAGATTCACACACATATGGTGGGGCTGGGGAGTCTTCAAATACTCACTATGGTAAAGGCAGGCCCGGCTTCACCCTCATATTTACTGCATCAGTGCGTGCCTGCTGCGGTGCGGTGAACTATAGGTTATGACGGGAGGTGGGACGATGAGCCGTATTCTCTTCTCGCTTGAAAGCTTCAATATGGGCGAGACCACCAGGGGGATCGAAATAGCGCGTGCCGCTGTACAACACGGACATGAGGTTCTTTTCCACGTCTATTCACCCCGACACCTGAAACTTATAGAGGACGCCCAACTGCCGGTGTGCCTGAGCGAACCTCTCATGTCTGAGGCCGAAGCGGATCAGCTCATGGCGCTGGATCAGGGCAGGGGAGTGCGGCATCCTTTCACTACCGAGAAGGTGCGCCGCAGGGTTGCCGCTGAACTTGTGGCCATTCGTACCTTTAATGCGGATGCTGTGGTGATTGGTTCGAACCTGACGATGCTCATCTCCGCGCGTGTGGCAGGGGTACCGCTATTCTATGCGCGCCCTTACGCATACTCCACCACCTATTTTTCGGCTGCCCCCGAGAGGGAGAGGGCTGCGGCACCGGGGTGGGTGCGTGCCTTGGCGCAGGTAATTTCTTATAAACCGGCGTCGTTTACAGCCGTGGCGCGTGAGTACGGGCTGAAACTGCCGCGCCGTACCGTCGATATGCTCAGCGCCGACGTAAACCTTATCTGTTCTCTTTTTACCGAGCTGCGCGGCGACCCGTTAATGGCACCGGATGTCAGCGTGGGGCCGATCTTCTACCGTGCCCCCGGCGGGCTTCCGCCGATTGTTCGGGAACCTAAAAAGCGACCACTGATCTACGTGGGGATGGGCTCGTCCGGGTCTGCGCACATCCTGGCGGCGGTGCTTCGGCAGCTTTCCTCAGCACCGGTGGATGTGCTGCTCGGCGGTGGGATGCTGTTATCGGATGTGGATGCGCGTTCGCTGGGTAATAATATCCACCGCGCGGGAACTGTTCCGGCTCATCTGCTCGCCGGGCACATTGATGCCTCAATAACGCACGGTGGTGAAGGAACCGTACAGACTGCGTGCCTGGCGGGGGTACCGTTCGCGGGTATCGCCATGCAGGCCGAACAGCGCTGGAATATTGAGGAATGTGTGCAGTACGGCAACGCCCTGCGCTTTACAAAACATGATGTGCACCGAGGCCAGATGCGCGACATCCTGAACCGTTTGCTCTCAGACGAGGCCATGCGTGCCAAGGCACGGCAGCTTGGCGAGGCAATGCGCGGCATGGACGGCCCAGCTTGCGCCGTTGAGGTGATTGAGGACTATCTGAGAAATCGTCATCCCCTGTAAAACGGCGAAACTTTATGCACAGAACACACAGCGAGGTGAAACGATGAATATTGTGGTTGTTGGAGCGTCGGGCTATGCGGGGCGCCATCTTGTGGAGCAGGCACATCGTCGCGGGCATCGGGTGCGTGCCGTGGTGCGCGATAAGGCTCGGGCCGAGAGTGCTGGGGCGTGGGGTGCACCATCGCTGACGAACATGGTAGATGAATGGGCGGTTGGTGATGTAACCGACCGTTCCTGGGCGGCAGGGGTCTGCGAGGGCGCTGATGCGGTTATTTCGGCACTGGGGGTGACCCGGCAGAAGGCCGACCCGTGGGATATTGACTACCGTGCGAACCTGAATATTTTGGAGTCTGCGCGCGCCCATAATGTCACCCGTTTTTGCTATGTGAACGCCATACACGCCGAGTCGATTCGTTCACAGCTCACGCGGGCGAAGACGGCTTTCGCACAGGCACTGATCCAGTCGCCGCTGGCGCATCAGGTGGTGAGCCCGAGCGGGTACTTCTCGGATATGAGCTCTATAGTGCAGATGGCACGCCGTGGCCGGGTGTATCTGCTGCGGCCGCAGGGGCAGGTAAACCCCATTCATGGGGCGGATGTTGCCGCATACTGCCTTGATAAGGTGGAATCTGGCCAGGAGGGTTCCTACGATATTGGCGGTCCCGAGGTTCTCTCATGGCGCGAGGTTGCGCAGTACGCTTTTGAGGCGGTGGGGCGCCCCACGAAGATCACGGTTATTCCGCCCCGGTTAGCAGACAGTGCAGTGAAGGGGATCGGCCTTATCAAACCGCGCGTGGCCGATACTTTATCGTTTATGCTGTGGGGCTTAACGCATGATTGTGTGGGAGAGACGACCGGCACCCATCGTTTGCTTGATTTCTACCGCACCCAGGTTCAGGGTCTTTGAGTGTAAGGTGCATCTTGAGCGTACTCTCTCGTACACTGTTTGAGTGAGCTGGCGCTTGGCGCGTAAACGTCAAGAGGCAGAAGGTTGTCCTCAATGTTCAGGGAGAGACGTGTCTGAAACACCCGTTGATTATGGTTCCCGCACCCTACCGCATGATGATGTGGCGGAGCAGTCTGTGCTGGGTGGCATGATGCTTTCGAAGGACGCTATTGCGGATGTGGTGGAGACCCTGCGGTCCACCGATTTTTATAAGCCAGCCCACGAGATTATCTATGAGGCGGTGATTTCGCTGTATGGGCATGGTATGCCTGCTGATGCGATTACTGTCTCTGACGAGTTGAAGAAGCGTGGGGAACTGACTCGCGTGGGTGGGGCCACCTACCTGCATACGTTGATCGCCGCCGTCCCTACCGCAGCAAACGCTCAGTATTACGCGGATATTGTGAAGGAGCACGCGATTATGCGTCGCCTGGTTGAGGCAGGCACAAGGATCGCGCAGCTGGGGTATTCGAGCGATGGCGAGGTCGATGCGCTTGTTGATAAGGCGCAGGCCGAGGTGTATGCGGTTTCTGATGGTAATACTGCCGAAGACTATGTGACGTTTTCTGAGGCGCTTGAGGCGACCGTGAATGAGATTGACGCGAACGCTAACCGCCCCGACGGGGTGTATGGGGTGCCCACGGATTTTATTGAGTTTGATGAGCTCACCGGTGGTTTGCATCCGGGGCAGATGATTGTGATTGCGGCCCGCCCGGGTGTGGGCAAGTCTACGTTGGCTCTTGATTTTGCGCGGTCTGCAGCGATTCACCATAACCAGTGCACCGTATTTTTCTCGCTGGAGATGAGTCGCACTGAACTTGCGATGCGTATCCTCTCGGCTGAGGGAACTATTTCGATGTCGCGCCTGAAGAAGGGCGATCTTGACCAGGATGGGTGGACTCAGCTGGCGAATTTGCAGGGCAAGATTAATGGTGCGCCTCTGTTTATTGATGATTCTCCAAATATGACTCTGATGGAGATCCGGGCGAAGTGCCGCCGTCTGAAGCAGCGCCATGAGTTGAAGATGGTGGTGCTGGATTATTTGCAGCTGATGAGCTCGGGAAAGAAGGTTGAGTCGCGTCAGCAGGAGGTGTCGGAGTTTTCTCGTAGTCTCAAACTCTTGGCGAAGGAGCTTGAGGTTCCGGTGATTGCGTTGTCTCAGCTGAACCGTGGGTCGGAGCAGCGTACCGATAAACGCCCAATGATCTCTGATTTGCGCGAGTCGGGGTCAATTGAGCAGGATGCAGACATGGTGATTCTGCTGCATCGTGAGGATATGTATAACCCCGATACTGATCGCGTGGGTGAGGCGGATATGATGATCGCTAAGCACCGTGGCGGTCCGACCCGCACGATTCCGTTGGCGTTTAGCGGTAAGTATTCGCGGTTTGCCAATATGGCCTTTAGCGATGCGCCCCCGCAGTACGAGGGGTAGCACTGGCGCTTTATGCGCGGGTAAACGACCGTGCTGACGCGGGTACACCAGGGCTCCCAGACTGCAGCTGTTATGTGTGGTGTAGTTCATGGTGTGTGGATTTGCGTGTTGTGTGGGGGGTGTGTATAGTTGTATGAGTCGCCGCGGCGAGGGGCCCTGAAGGGGTGCTGTTGATGTTGTGGTTGGCTCTGAATGATGACTGTCTGGGGGGCTTCTGCGTGCCTGTTGTGGGTGTGTGGTGGTGTCCTGGGGTGGTGTGTTGTTTGAGAACTCAATAGTGTGCTTTTTTGGTTTCGAGCAAATTGTTTTTGTTTGGAAATGTGATACCAATTATTTTATTTATTTTTTGATTGATGACCGTTTGTGGTTTCAATTGTGTCAGCGTGGATCGTGCACCCCCGTGTACGGTTTGTGTTGGTGTTTGAGATCGGGTTGTCAGGCTTTTTGTTTTGTAACGGAGAGTTTGATCCTGGCTCAGGACGAACGCTGGCGGCGTGCTTAACACATGCA
>ERZ773072.8-NODE-8-length-140329-cov-11.715706_pt1 | contig 140329 bp, 124 predicted proteins | sample MGYA00580617_ERZ773072 | MGnify/ENA primary metagenome ERZ773072 (study PRJEB29015, sample SAMEA2737970) | human oral metagenome | biome: human oral; feature: human-associated habitat; material: dental | place: China | collected 2122 ...
GACTCAATATCTTCACAGGAGAAAAGAATGAACAGCTCTATATCTTCACAGAGGGAGAGGAAAGGAACGTCTATACCTTCACAGAAGAAGACAAAGAAAAGCTTGTTATAATGAAAGTAGAAGAAAGAAGCGAGCTCAAAATCACCGTCTGAGGAGAATCTCAAGGATTACAAGCAACAGCCAGAACTTTCTGACTTAAAGAGGAAAACCCTATCAGCAACCAAAAAGACCGAGAAAAGCTGCTCTCTGAAATCATTGAAGGAGGGATTAAATCTAAAAAAGAGATCTTCAAAACAAAATTCATAGAACGTCTCGAAAATAAATTCGGAAAGAATATAGAATCCTTCACAGATGAAGATAAGGAAAACCTCGTTATGATGAAAGTAGAGGAAAGAAGAGAATCCTTCGAAATCACCGTCTGAGGGAAGTCTCAAAGTCTAGACAAAATAGCTACAGCTTGTTGAATAGAAGGGGCGCCCGCCAACAACCAAAAAGATCGAGAAAAGTTTCTCTCTGAAATCATCTGAGAAAAGATTAAATCTAAAGAAGGGATCACTGATGCTCTAAATGAAGAAATAAGAAAGGAAACCATAAATTACTTCAATGAGCACTATGCTACTAAAAAGATAAAAAACTGAAAAGTAATATATGTCTTTACAGAAGAAGACAAGGAAAAACTCGTTATGATGGAAGCAAGGGAAAAAAAAGAACTCAAAATCACCGTCTGAGGAGAATATCAAGGATTACAAGCAATAGCTAGAACTTTCTGACTCAAGAGAGGAGACCCAAGAAGCATCCAAGTAGATCGAGAGAAATTTCTCTCTAAAATCATCTGAGAAAAGATTAAATCTAAAGAAGAGATCTTCAAAGCAAAATTCATAAAATGTCTCGAAAATAAATTTGGGAAGAATATAGAATCCTTCACGGATGAAGACTTAGAAAAGCTCGTTATGATGTCTCAAGAGGAAAGGAATAAAGCATTTGAAATCATCGTCTGAGGGGAATCTCAAAATCTAGAAAAAATAGCTACAGCTTGCTGACTCGGGAAGGAAAACCCAACCAGAAAACAAGAAGATCGAGAGAAACTACTCTCTGAAATCATCTGAGCAAAGATTAAATCTAAAAAAGAACTTATCAAAAAGTACTTCACAAAAGACTTCCCTACCGCTGAAGAAGCCAAAGAAAAGTTAGCAACTATGACAGAACGGGGAAGAACTGACTACAAAATCTCAATCCAAGGAAGGAAGCTAGGACTAAGGAGCATGACGAAGGACTTTTGAATCGAAGGAAATCCTGTCAAAGATCTAAAAGTCCTAGAACAACTCATCGATACGATCTGGACCTATGAACCTCCAAAAGAGAAATCTCTCTCATTAGCAAAGGATAGCCTTCAAGCTCATCACTGTGAACTTAATGAAGAAACTCTCCTAGAAGAAGTCAACAGTACAAATACCGATGAAGGGGCTAAAGCTTTAGAATAGAATATGCTCTGTATACTATTGCAAACAACAGTGGAATAATATACGTAAAGCGACCATTTCACAATCCAGATTTTTTATTGAACTTACTGAACTATAAGCTAAATCGCAAGGCTCACAAACTGAGCCTCGCGATAATAAGCAACACATACCTACCCATTACTCAATACATAGTTACCAGTCAGACATTTCCTCTCTACGAAAAAAGAGAAGGGAAAGTCTGATTTTTCTTTTTTTGGATTTCTGCTTGATAATAGTCAGCATATTGCTAGACTTACAACTAATTTTTAACATGATAGAGAAAAAATATGACTGTACTTGTAAAAGTAGAAGATAGCTCTGGAACTGAAATATGAAGCTTCACCGCTGAGGATAATAAAGGTTTTGTAGAGATGGCCGCAATGCATGGAATCGAGATCCTTGCCTCATGCAATACGGGATTCTGTGGAGTATGTTTGTGTGACTGTAGCGGAGAGACCAATACTCTGAGCATCGACAAAATGGGAGAGCATACCTTCGAACTTCCTTTTGATGAAAATAATAATCCAAAGCAAATCCTTGCCTGTGTTGGTGGAATCAAATCTGAATATTTTGATGATGATCAAGAGCATGTAGTCGTACTCAAGAAAATGTACTAACTATCTAGAACAAACTCAATAGAAAAAACAAAAAAATCTGATTTTTCATTTGGTTTTTTGATATGACAATTATAGACTTTGAAAGGACTTTTTTATTGCTTTTGATCCAGCAGGACGCTTGAGCATTTAATACCTTCTATCTAAAAACTGTAGATATATTTTTTCGCTACCTTCAGAGTAGCTATTTTCTTTCTCAGCAAGATTGTGAAGATATCATCGCTGATTTCTATGTAAAATTCCGAAATGCAGTGGCAAAATACGACATCAATCAGCCTTTTTCTGCTTATGTTTGGACAATTTTCAAAAATACCCTCAAAGATGCCTTCAAAAAAAATAAAGATCTTCCTTTCTCACTGCTAGATAGTGATGACGAGGAAGCTGAAAGATTTGAGGAGGGACTTGTTGATGAGGAGGACTACGAAGCGGTTCTTCAGCAAGATTTTGAACTTGAGCAAATCCAAGCCGCAATGCAGGAGCTAGATGCCCTGAGTAGGGAAATCCTATTTCTGAAGTATATTGAGCACAAAAGCAATACGGAAATCGAAGATACGCTTATGATTTCTCAAGATCTGATCAGACAAAGAATCTCTAGAGCCCTGAAAAAGCTTAGAGCCCTTCTCAATCCAGACCCCTAAAATTCGCTGACTCAACAGAGCCATCTTTGAAAAAAAGAAGAACTCTGATCTCAGCGACTTTTTTTTATTCTTTTATCTCAAAGAAACGATGAAGATTATTGGACTTACAGGACCAGCCGCTGCTGGAAAGTGAACTGTTGTTGATTATTTAGTTAAGAAATGCGGTTTTAGGCATTATTCTGTCAGTGGTTATCTGACCGAAAAGATCAAGGAAGCTGGACTTGAGGTCAATAGGGACACCATGAGATATATGGCAAATCATCTGAGGTCTGAATATGGAAGTTCATATATTGTCCAGCAACTTTTTGCTCAGGCTGAAGAAAACGGGCAAAATGCAATCATTGAATCTATTCGTGCGCTCTGAGAGGTAGAAAAATTAAAAGAGAATGCTGATTTTATCTTACTTTCCATTGACGCTGACCAGAGAACTAGATACGAAAGAGCTCTACTCAGAAAGTCTGAGAAGGACCAGATTTCTTGGGAGCACTTTCTTGAACAAGAGAGACTTGAAGCTGAGAATTCTGATCCAAGTAAGCAAAATATCATTGCTTGTCAAAAACTTGCTGATATCCAGCTCAATAATAATTGAACTGAAGACGAGTTGTATAATGAATTAGATAAGATTTTTTCTATTTATACTATATAAGTATAATGAGATGGATGCATCTTTGAGATTCCTTTAAATGAAAAAAAATATTATTACATCAAGCCGATTAAAGTTTTAAAATTCTTAAGATTATATAATATATGGAACAACATCTAAAAATGATTGCTCAAATCGATCAGTATTTAAAACTTTTCCCAGAGGAAGAGCAGAGATTGGCTCACTTAAAAAAACAACTTCAAAGTTCAGAAAATCTTTGGACGAGAAAGAATTTTAACGGGCATTTGACAGCAAGTGCGTATGTTCTCAGGTGAGATGAGCTTTTGATGATCCATCATGTGAGTTTGAATAAACGGCTTGCGCCAGGTGGACACTGGGAAAACTGAGATAATGAGCTTCTAGATACTGCAAAAAGAGAAGTTCTAGAAGAAACGGGGATTTCGCAGATTCGTCTTGCTGATTGGCATCTGAAAAACCAGTTACTACCGATAGATATTGATACGCATCCGATCCCAGAAAATCCTAAAAAGCAGGAAGATGCTCATGTCCATCATGATTTTAGATATGTGTTTTTCTTGGATCAGGGGCAAGATATTTCGCTAGAGCTAGAAGAGGTCTCATCTGCTGAGTGGAAGAAGCTCTCTGAAATCACCAAGAAAAACGGCAATAGCGGGATAGAAAAAGTTATAGAAAAAATCCAGCATTTCATCTTATAATTTGTCAATATATGCTACAAAAAGTGCTTCTTGGGCTACTTGCTGCACTTGTTGCTTTATTGCTGAGTCCAGCTGTTCATTTTAAGTTTTGAAATCTTAATTCTGAAGAAGAAAATCAAAAAACTGAACAAACTCAGACTTCTTTTTCTGATTTTGAAGACTTAAAAAGGAAAATTGAATCTATCACGGGAAAAATTATTCAAATGCCAAATCCTAAATTTGTAGATTCTTACCTAGATTCTCTCTCATGAACAAGCACCATCAATATCCAAACCTATGAACTCACAGAAAAAAATATCAAAAAACATCTTAAAAAGCTAGCTGAGGCAGGAACACAAATTCGCATTATGATCGAAAATCAAAAATATCAGCAATATCAAAATACCTTCAAGCAACTCCAAAAAGAGTATGCTGATACGCCAAATATTGTTATAAAGTCAGATCAGCATATGAAAACAATGTATCTTCACAGTAAAATTACCCTGATGGACAAGAGCTTCTGGATTCAGAGTTCAAATCTTACTCATTCAACTTTTGCCAAAAATCGCGAGCATTTATTCCGAAGTGAAAATCCTAAAATTCTCAAAAATCTGACTCAACTTTTTGAAAAAGATCGGTCTGGAAAAACGCTTTCTCATTCAGATCTGCATCCAAACCTGGTGGTCTGCAATATTAATTGTCGTGAGGTGATTACCCATTTACTGAGTTGAGCTCAGCATTCTATTGCTATTGAAACCCAGTATTTAACTGATCCTCAGCTCTTTGATATTCTCGCTAACCAATCAGAAAAACTTGATCTTAAGATGATTTTTTCAAATACTGAGAGTGTTGCTGACTTACCAAGCTACTTTTGAAATAACAAGGTAAGACTGATGAAGAAGCCCTATCTACATACTAAAATGATTTTGATTGATGATGAAATCTTGCTTCTTGGGAGTATGAATCTCTCTGCTAATAGTCTAGATAATAATAGAGAAATCTGAATATTAATCAATAATCCAGACCTCATCTGAGAGTTTAAAAAATCATTTGCTCAGGATTGGGAGAAGAGCGATCAAAAGCAAAATTAATCTTTAGAGAGATAAAATATCTATTTTGACTTGTATTTTCATAGGAATTTCATAACATAAAATCTGTTGAGCATTTTATACAATTTTTTTACTATTCAGGTGGAGTCCCCAAGTTTTTCTTGGGGACTTTCTTGTTATCCAAATCCGAGAAATATTTAAATATCCCAAATAATATCTATATAAATTAAAGACAGAACACACATCAATAAATACTATCAGCATTTTATCTTGACTTCCTCTCAGAGAATATTATAGTATCAGTACAAAAACAAATCGCCATGAGTATAAATAGTATCGATGGTCCGTATCAAGTGGATTCTGAGGATCTTTGGACATTCTTGGAGGAAAACAATTACGACCTAAAACAAAAAGAGTCCAATCGCACACTTCAAACAGAAATTATTGTAAAGGGAGAAATTGAATTTTCTAATGATTTTATACAAGAAATGTACCTTTTTAGGTTAACATTTCTTGATACACTCTATATAGAAAATGCTTCATTTCTTAAGGACGTAATATTCCACCACTGCAAGTGGAAAGGAGATATCGTAATCTCAGATTCTTCCTTCAATAAAGACCTTTCCTTTCTTTATTGTACATTTTGCTCTGCATATAATATAGCAGGACTAAATATAGATGGAATCCTGAATCTCACTGGAAATAATTTCAGTGAAGATTATAACTTAGAAAGGATCAGCGTCAAGGAAAGGATCACTTCCTCTAGGTGTAGAATCGCAGGAATGAATGTAGGAAAATTTCCCATTGAAGAATATCTCGTTTGAATTTGGTTTACTAAAAAAACTCCAGAATACTGGAGTTTTTATCATCTAAAATAAAACAACAAGAAACAAAAAGACAAAAATTCTGATTTTTATTTAAGTTTTCTATGAAGTCTCAAGACATACCCATAAGACACCACCATAAGAATAAACATCACAACTCAGATTTCTATAATTCCTGTAGCTAGAAGCTCAAAAATCACTGTTGATATATGATTGAGCAATGAGAAGTTAAAGAGAACCTGCAAGTAATGCTCTAGAGGCAAGGTTGTCGCAACCAAGAGTAAAGCTGCGATAATAAATGCGAAGAGCAAAGTTTTGAAGATCACTTGCAAGAATGGTTGTGCGATTTGATGTGCCGTCGCTCCAAGAAGCTTTTTAGCTTGGATATCTCTCTTGAAATGAGAGAAGATCGCATTGAGAAAGAAGATCGCAAATCAGATCACTGCAGCGAGCATCACAAGTACGACTAGATATCCAAACGATTGCATAAAGTTTGAAAGATTGATGATATTTAGGACTCTCTTTTCTTGGGTTTTGATTGCATTTTCTGAGAGGTCGTTCATATTAAGGATCAGATTTTTATTTTTTTCTAATAGTGTTTTCATACTAGTAAACTGCTCTTGATCATTGTACATAATGTAGAGCGTAGAAGGAAGCGGATTTTTAAGCTGATATTTTTTGAGTGTAGTAGTCAAATCTGGAACTCTCTTTTCAACGAATCCTAAAGCATCTTGCTGAGAAGAATATTGCACTCTCAATCCTTTTGCTTCGAGGTCCTCTTTGAGTGTAAAGATTTGCTTTTCATCTTGCGCTACAGCATCATTGATATAGATATATACTCAAAGCTTATCTTTCATACTTGAATTAAACTGGTGCCCATAGATTGCTCCAGCAAAAAATACATTCATAATAAAAATCAGGAATCCCATCAAAACACTTACGATTACAAGTGGCCATCTATAGGCAGAGATCAGGGTTTGCGTATCCTTTTTGATCAGATTAAATTTAAAATCTTTTATTTTCATTTGTTTGAGATAAGGACTAAAGGTAAAAAAGATGAAAAGTCAGAATTTTTTTTATTTTCTAATTTGAAAAAGCTTTTTAGCTTTGATAAACTTCTCAAAAAGAGAAATTTTATTTTGATAGAAAGCGAGCTGCTTGTCTACAAACTTGAGTGAATCTTGGTATTTATTGAAATACGAGATCAGCTGCTGAGCTTCCTTGTACTCCTGCTCAAGAATATAAATCTGAATCAAATTATAGATCACCTCTGCATCTTTGTTGTCAATACTAAAGGCATCTTTCAGGTATCCAACACCTTTTGATCTGTTTCCATACCAGTATTCACAGAGCCCGTAGCATCTAAGGATTTCGTGATTGGTAGCATTCGTCATCTCCATAGCTTTTGAAAGGTACTTTCTGGCTTCTTTCCAGTTATTCTTTTCCATTTCTAAAAGCCCTTTGATATAGAGTCAAAGTGGATCATTATTTTTTTTCTGAGCATTGAGAAAATCAACGGCTTTATCAGCTTTTCCGATCTCCCCTCTACGATACTGAATATCAGCGATCTGCAAAATTGCATCTTCATTACTGGGATCACGAGAGAGGATCTTATTTACGAGCTGAATTGCTTCATCAAATTTACCGAGATCTTTGAGCTCTTCGATCTCTTCAATCAATGCTTCTGGGATATATACCATAGCTATAATGTATAAAATAAATCGTTATCTAATCATACCGGAAAAAATCAAAAAACTCAAATTTTTAGATGAGATTATTTTTGATTGCTCTTTACATTTTCAGAAAAAGATTTAAAGTTGTTTCTACAGTAAAAATATAACTATTATCAATTAAGATTTTTCTTGACTTTATCTGAAAAATAGCTATTTCTTAGGGTAGTTTATTTAATATCACCCTTATGAAATATAAAAATATCCGCGAAGAAGAGCTTAAAAACAAAGTGGGATCAGATTTTTTTACTGATTTCGATACGACCAGTATCGTAGGGAATATTGATTTTTGTGTATTGCCAAAGCAACAGGGTCTTTTTGGACATGCGACTCCACTCTTGCGAGCTGAGGCTAAAACAAGGGACTATGATGTTCCAACGATGTTTGTTCAACTGATCTTGACAATTGGAAAAGCAAGAACCTTTGATAAAATGCTCGCTCCTGCATATCTTGGAGCTTTTGATGGAATGAAAATTGCATTTATTGAATACTTAGCAATTCAAGATATTTTCTATGAAAACGATTTCAACTGGAATGTAACCCCTTCAAACCATGAAACAAGAGAGTTTAAACTTGTTTTGGAAAGGGTAAAAGGAATATTAGACAAAAATACTACAATCTTTGACTATGAAAAGGACGAAAAAAAGCTAAGAGAGTTTATTAAGCTCAATATCTGACAGGCTAAATCTTCGACAAAAATCAAGATCAACAAAAATAACTTTATCCCTATCTATCTAAGATGGCTAGAACAAGTAAAACCTGAAATTGCAATCAATAATCGAGATGAGCTAAAGAAAAATAATATCATGGATTCTGACTTTTTCTTGGCGGATCTTTTTGTGGACGATCATAATACTCAGAATATCGGAGATGACGAAAGTGTAAAATCAGATTTATTTGTTGTTTTTGATAACTGAGGATACAAAATTGCAAAAGAGAGTCTTAAACAATTGTTTGACTCCAGCATTCCGATCAAGGATAAGAAAAAATACGAATTCTTTTGGAAAAATTATAAGAGGCCTCCTCTCAAAGAATATCAAGAATATATAATTCAGAGAAGAGACCTTATCGTACCTCAGGATATTAGAGAAAGAAAGGGAGCTTATTTTACGCCTCGTATTTGGGTAGAAAAGAGTCAAGAGTATATGGCAGAGTATTTTGGAGAGAATTACCAAGATGAATACTATATCTGGGACTGTGCTGCTGGGACTGGAAACCTCCTCGCAGGACTTACTAATAAGTACAATATCTATGCTTCTACACTGGATATGGCCGATGTCAAAGTAATGAGAGATATGGCAGAGCACAAGACTGCTAATCTCCTCAAAGATCATATTTTTCAGTTTGACTTTCTGAATGATAATTTTAGCCAACTTCCTCAGTCACTTCAAGATATTATCAACGATCCAGAAAAGAGGAAAAAACTAATCCTCTACATCAATCCACCTTATGCGGAAACAGCCACCAACAAGACTCAAGAAGACTGAAGACTCAATAAAAGAGGGGTATCTTTTACAGAAGTACAAAGAAAATACAGCTGAGAAATTTGAATTGCAACAAAAGAACTTTTCGCCCAATTTTTGTATAGAATCTATAAAGAAATTCCTAATTGCAAAATTGCGAATTTTTCAACTTTGAAAAATTCGCAAGGCGCGAATTTTGAGCAATTCAGAAGGAGCTTCCTTGCGAAGCTCGAAAAAATTTTTATCGTCCCAGGAAACACATTTGATAATGTTTCATGAGATTTTCCTATCGGCTTTTTTATTTGGAACTGTGAAATAAAAGATGGACAAGACCATTTTTATGCAGATATTTATGACAAAATAGGGATATATTTATGAAAAAAATTTATTTTTACGCCTCTAAAAAATAGGTTTTTAACAGATTGGTATAAAGTATATCATACTAGAGACTTGTCGTCAAATCTTTTATGAGCTATTTGACTTTATTGAAGTGATTTTCAACATAGCAATTTTATTAGAATAACGAATGTTAGCAATCATCCTAATAGATATACTTTTATATCAAAAGAAAATTTATTAGAAACAAGTATATATCTATCAGTTCGTCATTGCATAAAAGCGGAATGGCACAATGATAGAGACCAATTTCTCCGACCAAAAGACTGACGGGAGCAAGACTCAGAATTTCAGACTGATTGCTTAATCTTTACCCTCTTTCACGGACAAAACCGCATTACATCCTCTGAAAATAATGGAATCAACCACCGAATCCCATTTACCGAACAGCAAGTTGAGGCGAGAGAAAAATTCAAATCTCACTTTATGACTGACTTTCTCAAAGACAAAGTACGCTCTCCTGAAGCTGAAAAAGTCTATCAAACATGACTTGCGGTTTGGAGATACTACCATGAAGCTTGCTCAAAAGATCAGTATCTCCCCAATGCCAGCCTCTACGAAATTAGAGAATATTTTCAGTGAAGAAATGAAAAAGGAAAGATGAATGCAAAAAGCTCAGATGAGACCTATACTGAGCTCATTGGGAATCTTAGATCTGAACTTAAAAATCTTGCTAACAAGATCGCAGAGAAAGTCTATGAATATGAATTTCTTAAAAGATAAGAAAAGCTTGCATTCTCTGAATATATCTTTACACTACAAGCGACCACAGGAATTCAGCTTTTCGTCTTTTTGTCTGTTAAAAGAATATCCATTTTCTAAAAAAGAAAAAGAAAGCTGACTTTTAATTTTATTAGCATTTAACATAGTGATATGTTTCATTTTCACTTATTATCTCAATTAGCAAAACATCATACTGACTTGACTGAGGTGCTCAAGACTTCAGATTTTTTCTTGGTTTGAGGATGCATTAGAGATGTATTACTCGGTATCGTGCAGGATCCTGATGATATCGACCTAACGATGTGAGGACAACCGAGCGAAATTTATGAAAATCTGAATACTTCTGGATTCTCAACTTTTATTACTAAGAAATTTGGGACAATTACCTTGATTCCAAAGCTAGAAGATGGTTCACATCTGAATATTAAGTATGAATTAACACCGTTTCGTGCAGAAAGTGGATATGCAGATGCCCGCCATCCTGATCAGATTTTTTGGTCTGATAACTTGGTTTTGGATGCTCAGAGGAGAGATTTTAGGATTAATGCCTTGTATTATTCTCAGCAGTTTATCAAGGCCCCACCCTATGAAACAGAAAAAAATATTGACGATGAGCTTTTGGTTAAAATCCTTGAGAGAGAGGGATTTATCTACCTCGAAAATCAGCAGGTCTTGATCGTACAAAAGGAGAGTTATCTAGAGCAATTGATCGTAAAAGGAAAGATTGACTTAGATTTCTTATATTATTTACTAGATATTCAGCCAATCGGATATCACTATTGAGAAGTGCAGAAACAATTTTCAGAAAAAATCAGAATTCATCTTTTGATTGATCCAACAAAGGGATTGCAGTCAATGATCTCAAGAAAGTTACAGACTGTTTGAGAAGCAGATAAGAGGTTCCAGGAAGATGCCTTGAGACTCCTAAGAGCACTAAGATTTGTGAATGTGATCAATGAAAAACTGCTTGAGCTCTCAAGAAAAGAAGAAAAATCTGATCCCAAAAACAAAATCAGACTTTTTGACTTTGAAACCGAGACTCGAAAAGCGATCAAGAGAAATCACGCACTCCTCTCCTCTATCGCGAAAGAAAGAATCTATCAGGAACTGGTAAAATCCTTTTCTCAAGGAAACCCTTTTGGGCTGATTGGACTAATTGATGAAGCGGAAATGCTTCCAATCCTCTTTCCTGCGCTAGCAAAGACCAAGCATTATGATCAACCGATTAGATATCATCCGTTTGATATTTATGCGCATATTATTCTGACACTGTATCATCTTCAGCAGATCAATAAAAATTATCTTGTTAGATTTGCTATGCTCTATCATGATGTCGGGAAGGTTGGACAATACGAGCAGTACTGACTCAATCTTTCAAAAGAAGAAATCAGAAAAGTGCTTGCTGGACCAATGAATCATAGATTTAGTTCAGGAGAACTGATGAAAGAAGACTTTAGAAATCTAGGTTTTTCAAATAAAGAGATTGAAGAGATCAAGCGATACATTAAAGAACACCACACTCCATGAGAGATCCTGCTTTCTAGTCCTAGTAGCCGAGCAAAAAAACTCAAAAAACTCCTGTCTGAGGCAGGATATGAAAAAGTTCAAAACCTTCTTGATATCAATATCGCTGATAGACTGGGAATGTATAATCCGCTACAAAATTCAAGCGACCTCTCAGACTCTTACTATCTCAAGGAGCTTCTGGATGAAATTCAGAATTCTGAGGGGCAGTTTAAGAAATCAGATCTGGCGATCTCTTGAGCTGATATCATGAAAGAATTTGAGTTTAAACCTGGGAAAATTATTTGAGAGCTGCTTGATATTGCATTTGACTGGGTAATCTGAGATGTGAAAAATAGGAACCTACCTGATCAGATCTTTGCAAATTTAAGGAATTATCTGAAACATAGAAAAGAAAAGTAGTTTTTAAAAAAGAAGAAAAATCAGATTTTTCTTCTTTTTTTATTGTAGCGATCTAGATTAAGATGAAACAGGCTTGAAGACAAAAAACCCTCAGTCTCGCTAACGCTCGCCAGCTCCCCTAGCAGGGAGTGAAAATTTCCAGTCATCGCGAATAAGTGAAACGAACGTGGCGATCCAGATAAAAATCAAAAAAAGGAATCTATACTATCCTGGATTGTGAAGCAACCGCTTTGCGGATATTGCTTCGCTATCGCTCGCAATGACGAGACTGCTTTTGGAAGCCCCTCAGTCTCGCTAACGCTCGCCAGCTCCCCTATTTTCCAGTCATCGCGAATAAGTGAAACGAATGTGGCGATCCAGATAAAAATCAAAAAAAGGAATCTATACTATTCTGGATTGCGAAGCAACCGCTTTGCGGATATTGCTTCGCTGTCGCTCGCAATGACATTCTATCATCTCCAAAGCGTTTTAATACTATCAGCGCTCTATAATAGATCTATAACATCCTAGAAGTTATAAAAAAGCCTGTTTGTCAAGAGAAAGATAAGGAAATAAAATCAAATAATTTGCAAAATGCGAAAAATTAGCTATACTTGGGTGATAAGTACTTTTTATACAGTTCTTTATATCCACTTAAAACAAAATGAAACTATCAAAGCATGCTAAGTTTTGGGCTTTAGGAGCACTCGGAGGAGTTGGACTTTTTGCACTAGGAGTATTTGCTCAACAGACTCTAGAGATTAATCCAAGTGAACAAGATCTCTTTTCCGATCTTAAGGCAATATTTTTCCTAGATAGAAACGGAGATGAAATCAAGTCCATCGTGAGATGGAATGCATCTGGAAGCACCTTAGTAACTGCTCCAACCTCTGAGCTTATCGGTGGAGAAGCTAATAATACTCTCCAAAATAATGCTTCAATCATAGGAAGTACGGATAGTTCAAATACTTCAGCTGGAGCTTTTCTGATAGCGACAAATGGAGGGAAAGTTCAATGAGAAAGTATGCAGTCCTTCATCTGAGGAGCAAATAATACAACGCTCAGTGGATTTAATACTATCGCTGTAGCAACAAAAGATACTAATATCAATGCTGATAATGCACTAGCTCTCGCCTCTAAAAACACAAACATTACGGCGAAAGATGCCATAGTAATCGGTTGAGAAGATATTGAGCTCAAGGGACAAGCTTCTCTTGCTATTTGATCAAAAATTGATTCAGCAGCTCAGGGAGCAATGGTTTTTAATGCAAAAAAGGAACGACTCAATCTCAATAACGAATCTAATAATACTTTCGTAATTAATGCTGAAAACGGACTAATCGTCAATGCTAATACCTCAGCGAATCCAAAGATCCAGCTCACAGTAAACGGAGCAATCAAACTCTGAGAAGTGAATAATGCTCCTGCTCAAGCTTCCCCTTATATTTCTACAAAAAAAGTAGGAAATGTAACTTGCATCTGTGGGAAAGTAAATAATGGGAACATCGCAATTTCTAAGTACTCAAGAAATAATAAACAACATGCAGAAATCTGTCAAAAAGTATGTAATAATGAAACTCCAACTCTTCCAGGGCAATGTGGTGCTGCAACAACTAATTATCCGCTAGGTCAAACGCAATGGTCTACTGACGACTTTTGTCAATGAGGTATTGGATATGCATGAGCTAAGCCAACTTTTCCAGCACTTGGGGGGCAAACAACTTGGACCTGTGAATCCTTCCCATCAGGAGGAGTGAATTGTACCGCAAGTAGAAAATGATGTGGAGATGGTATAAAAGCCGCTGGAGAACAATGTGATCTTGGGACAAATAATGGGAAACCTGACTCAAATTGTTCTACTAGCTGTGAGAATGTAAAAGCTCCAAAATGCTGAGCAAATGCAAAGACTTATCTTGGTTCTGATGTAGCTTGGGCTCAGCCAAATGGATTCTGTACTGATGGCTCAGTACTTGGAGAGGCTACTCCAGCCTTCTGGAACGGTTCTACCTCATGACAAAAAAATTGGACTTGTAAAAATAAAAATGGGAAAAACCTGAATTGTTCCGCTACCAAACAACCTCCGATGGTCGCTGGGGAATGTAACAAAAATAAAGTCAACATCTGTATCACTGGAGTATTCTCAGGAGAAACAAGTCTTAAGAATGGTACAAGATGGACATGTAAAGGAGAACACGGTGGCTCAAGTAAAACTTGCTCGACTTGCGATAGTGGATATACCTACAACGAAACAAGTACCAAGTGTGAAGCCAACTGTGCAAACCCGATCTATAGGCATACTAATGGGGTAACTATCAAAGCTGCAGACTGTGCTGAAGCTGGCAAAGAATATATGTTTGAAGGACAGAAATACTATGTTGCTAGAGATGGAAATGACATCAAGGCACAAATTACAGTGAATACCTATCCTGTTAATAGAATTGTGACTACAAGGGCAACTTATATGCGTCAGATGTTCTATCAAAATTCTTCTTTCAACCAAGATATAGGAAACTGGGATACTAGTAATGTAACTGATATGGGATATATGTTCTTTTGAGCAGAAGCATTCCATCAACCGCTCAATAATTGGGATACTAGCAAGGTAACTGATATGTTTGGAATGTTTCATCAAGCAAAAGCATTCAATCAACCGCTCAATAATTGGGATACTAGCAAGGTAACTAATATGAGATCTATGTTTGCTTGAGCAAAAGCATTCAATCAACCGCTCAACAATTGGGATACTAGTAAGGTAACCGATATGACTGATATGTTCGAACTAGCACAATCATTTAATCAACCTCTCAATAACCGAAAAATTGATCAGATCTCAAATAGAGGTTTAAAGAACATGTTTGGTTATGCTACCTCTTTCAAGGTAAATCAACCATACTGTACTTGGGCAAACTGGTCTGCGAAGAAGTGAAACTTTGTAAGTATGGGATTGAATGATTGTGTAACGCCACCATCAAAAGTCAACGGTCAATGTAAAGCATATCCGTGAAATCATGCTTCTCAACCTGCAACTGCTACAGCGAATGCTTGTGTAGCTGGAGATTATCAAGATATTGCCGATGATACCAACAACTGGAAATGGAAGTGTAATGGTAAAAATGGAGGGACTTCAATAGAATGTTCGGCTTCTAAACAATCAACATGTCCCTCAGGATTTACAGCAAGTAATGGAAAATGTGTAAAGTGGGAATGTAAAGAGGAGACAGCAAAGCTAAATTTATGTCAACCTAAGTTTGGTGCTAGCTCTGCACAAATTGCTATTTGTCTATCAAGTATAAGGAAGAATACATGTCCTAAGAGCTATTGTGAATGGATGGAATCTGCATCATCTTTATTAGGATCTTCATTAGAATTAGAATCAACATCGTCATTAAAATCAGGAATATGTAGGGCAACAGCAGAAGCATTAAAAAACGAAAATGAAGAATCTAAGAACAGAAAAAAAGAAACTCATCTGTATGAATGTCATCCAAGATGATGATTTGGAGGAGGTCCTTTGATTCAGATTCCACCTAAATGGGATCCTGTTAGAGGCTGTCCTGGTGGTTATGATGAAGTAGATATATGATATAGTAAGCCTAGTGAATCTCTGTCTCTATGAGTAGACAAAAAATGTTCTTTGAATATTACTGAGACTACATGTCAAAAAGACTTAAATTGTGAATGGGAACTCGATACAGCAGCTTCAGTTAAAAAAGTCGCTAAGTGTATAGACTCAGAATGAAATGAAATAGAAGATAATGAGTGTAAAAATGCAGGACAAAAACCAACTTGTACTACTGAACAATCAACGTGTCCATCAGGATTTACAACAAGCAATGGAAAGTGTGTAAAATGGGAGTGTAAAAAAGATACAGCAGCGCCGCTATCTCTGGTTCCTTTGGGAAACTGTACAGGTAGAGGGGGTAATGATTCTTTATCAAATATTCTATGTAATCGTAGGCGAACGGATAAGACTTCCTGTGAAAAGAATATTCTCTGTGAATGGAAAGAATGACCTACATCTTCATCAGAGGTATGAATATGTAAGACAAAAACCAATCCGATCCCTCCTCCTGGAGGCTATTCATGTCAAAATGTGCCGCAGAATCCAAAGGAAGTTACTGAAGAAGTATTTGTGGGAGGAGCTCGTCGTTTAATAACTAAGATAGTTCCAGTTCCACCTAAAAAAATATGTGGGTATAGAGTATGAGCATCACACTATGCACCAGATTTATCTCTCTTCTGTGAGGAGATGGAAACAAGACAGGAATGCTTAAAAAATTCAAATTGTGACTGGAAAAGAGTGGAAACTGTATCAGGGAAAGCTGCTAAGTGTGTAGATTCAGAATGAAATACAGTACAAGAAAGTAATTGTAATAATGCATGAATCAAACCAAGTTGTAATAAGGAATGTTCTCCATGATTCTCAAGATATAAGGGTAAGTGTGTAGCATGGAGATGTTCCATCTGAGAATGTAAATATGCACTCACATGATGATATGAGCAAACCTGTCAACAGATAAACACACCTTATATGTGTACTCGTTCTCCACATTATAACTGTAGGCGAGAATGAACTGCATCTCCTGTAGGTAATGGACAAGGAGTCTCATGATGTTTGTCTGAAGTATGACTACGATTGCCTGATACGCAATGCGATCCGGCAAAGAAATCAGAATTAAATTGTGGTCCTGGAGAATTGATATAATTGAAGAAATTCATAAAGAAAAAACCACCCAATGGGTGGTTTTTCCTATCAAGAAAATAAAAAGTTGCTTTTATAAACTTTCTACTTTACGATAAACTTTTACAGTAAATGTTTACAGTAAACTTTTATCTAAAAGCAAAAAGAAACATAATGATTACAACATTTCATCTTCTTAAATCAATACATTCACTACTGCAGGACTGAGAGAAGAGAAAACTTTCTTAGGTTACTAAAGCGCTCAATATCAGTAGACCAACTGCTAACAAATATCTCAAAGAGCTTTTCAAAACTAAGAAATCAGCAAGATCTGATCCGAGGCACACACACCACTTACCTTGTTCCTCAAGTGGATAAGGAAGGGGAAAAAACAGATTTTTTATCTATACATAAAAATCCATTTCCCTATGAGGAAGCAAAACTTCTTGATGAAAAATTTTTTAAGTATGATAGTGATGGTCGTATCCTAAAATAACTTAAAAGCTTTCTCCTTCTATGTCAAAAAAGAGCTCTGGATCGCAAAGATAAGATAAGCGCTTTTGACGCCATAAATCAACAAATTAATAATCATCGCACTCAATGTGGTTTACTGAACGTCACCAATCAGTTTAAAATAAAACATCAATATTCTGCCTTAGATGAGCTTTTTTATGCTGATGCTTATACTCGAGCTGAATTTGGGAGAGGAGCACTATCTGAGCAAATGTTTTTTGCAAAACAGCATCAAGACAAACAACAATTAAAAAATCTGATTTCTCTTTTTTATCGTAATCTTGAATGTCTCTTAACAACCTTTGATATCAATGCAATAGCACTTACGCCACCAAGCATCTCTCGTAAAGTACAGATCTTAGACCTCGTAGATCAACTTCTAGATCCCTCAATTCCTCGTATTCCTCTAATAAAATATTCTCCGAGTAAAATTCTCATTCCACAAGAATCTTTGAAAAGACCTGAGGACAGAATACAAAATGCTAAAAATACTATTTTCATCAGAGGGGAACATATTGACTACGATACCGTTCTTTTAATAGACGACTTTGTTGGTTCTGGTGCGACATTAAATGAAACTGCAATTAAACTCAAAACAGCTTGAGTAAAAAAAATCATTGGATTTGCATTTTTTGGAAATCTAGATCTCAAATACGAAGTTATCAATGAAATGTAGTACTCTAACTCAAGTAATTTAAAAAAACCACCCGCTGGGTGGTTTTTCTTATTCTCCGTATGCATAGATTCTTTTCAACTTTGGCTTTTTTTCCACCTTAGACCAGATATAATCAACTAAGGCATCAAAATTCTGAATAGTTCTTTCTGAGTATATTTTTTCCCAAAGCTCAAGAAATCCTATGTCAGGGAAAAGTCAGACATTATTTTTGGTAGCATACTCTTTATCATAAAGCCTCCTCCTAGCTTTTTCTCGCCATCGCAGTTCCAAGAACCTATCATAGTATATCTCTCAAGAATATCGTTCAAATATATCAATCAATACCCTATCTACGTAAGCTCTATCATAGACATTTGAGGATATGATCAGCTTTTTTTCTCTAATCTTTTCTATGATATTTTGAATTTCCCTATTTTTCATATGAGAAGCATAATTGTCTTCTGGATATTCTCTAAGGTCAATATCTTTGGGAAGCTCAGCTATAAATTTAGAAAGAACATCTCAAACTTCATCTACAACTACTGCTCTTGAATAGGTTGTAAAGAAGCGTCTTTGCCCTATTCTATACGCATTATTGCACATAGTATAAAGCTGATTTATACTTAGAAGATTATAATGAGCAAAAAGGTTTGATGCAGTTAGTTCATATCCTGTTGCATAAACATCACGATTTACGACAACCAGAAAGTCATAGTCAGAATTAGGTTCCTCTGTCTGAGTAGCACGAGATCCTCTTAGGAGGATCCCGATATATCATTCCTCAGACTTCATTTGATCAATAAATAGCTTCATATAAAATTGTTTAAGGGTAAATTAACAATCAGAACGGCATCATATATATGTAGTCCTCCAGTCCATGAGCTCACATGGAGTATCCATTCATTGTCCTAGCCCCTTACATGTCCATGTATCTACCGTAGATTCTCGTTGAGCACCTCATCTGGGATCCGTTCCTCGTTGTTCAAGCCTTTCCCCCTTGTCTTTCGGGGTACCCTTCTTACAAGTAAATATTTGATCTCCACACTTTCCATCAACTCATCTTGTAGCCTTACAGATACTCTCAGAACCTCAATCTTTACCCTTACATTTCCATTGCCAATAAGTATTAGTATCAGCATCATCTAGATAATCTCCAGCTAGACAACCATTCGCTGTAGAAGTAGCTGGTTGAGATTCATGAGTTCAAGCATGAGTCTGACATTGACCATTTACTGGATTCAGACAGGTCTTTGTCCCCGTACATGCTGAAGCAGGCAAATCATTCCCAGCTGAGTCTTTACAAACAGGAACATTTTTTTTCCATGAAGAGAGATCCCACCATGTACAATCTGAAGTTCTATCGCAAGAGACTTTTGATTTATTGTTATTACAACTATCAGGACCACCAAATGTTCGTCACAGTGGGACATTTGCATTTTGACAGACTGATTGTGGTCATCTCATCTCACACTTCCATTCACCGGTGCAACTCATTTTCTGAAGACTTCCACACATTCAATCGCTGACTACTCATTTTCATTCTTCCTCACAGACGGATTTAATCGTCGACGGACCTGTAGTTCACGGAGTTCGTGTACATCAGCTTTTTGACTGACATGAAGATTGGTCTCAGAGATTAGAACATGATTTTAAAACATTTTTAGGAACAACATTACAGTATTCATTTGAAGTATTTCTACTACATTCATGCTGACACTTCGTAACTCCTGAATCTTCCCTACAATTGAAAATAAATCATTCTTTTGAAGTATGATCCTTCATTCCAATACGTATTGGTCAATTTGTGTTATACTGATCTCTACAAGATCTGTATGCATGAACAGTAGGATCACAACAGTTTCGAGGAATTTGAGAGTAATGAGAAGGCACTCCCTGGACACATGCCAATTTTGTAGACCATTTCCCCTCGTATGTAGTTCATTCTTGTTCATAATAACTTCCCGTACACTTTGGAGGAGTAGTAGAGCCAGGAATAGTTTCACACTTCCACTTTACACAGGCTCCATTATGCAAGGTATATCCAGCTCCACATTTTGAATCACAAGTATATGTTGCCGAGTTATACTCATAGCCACTATCACAGAGAGAACAAGTAGTATCAGTAGATCATCCATGAAATCCCTCACATGACCATCTCTTACCATTAGCTATGTTTGTTGCATCTTTCACAGTTCCTACTGTACAAGTATTTGCCGCTTGAGCACACTTACCTGCCTCTGGAGCAGGCTTATGAGCGATACAGTTTGCATCTTGGTTATGAGCTCCATTATCTCCTCTACACTTCCAGCTCCATCTATCACGGTATATTGCTGTATTTTCACTAAAGGTGATTACTGTTCCGTAGTTACAAAGATTTGCACTACCAGCATTTAATGCATCATGGTTGATATTGTGACTAGATCCACAGCTACCAGCTTGAAGAGGAAGCCTGTTAGCACTACAATTTTTAGCACCATCAAGCTGAGTACAGGTCCATGACCAAACACTTGGATTACCTCCTACGGCTGAAGCTGTACCTGCGGCACAGAGTGCAGTCGGTTGATATTTTGTAGCTACATCATTTGCAGCTCCACAAGCTGCAGTTTCACATGTTCTTGTACATGCTTTTTGCTGAGATTGAGTTCTTGATTCATAGCTATTTCATGCTCTATCTCTTTTATGCTGAGTACAAGTTACTTCCTCAGTTGCTCCACCACATTTTCCAGGGATCCTTGAGAGATTACAAGCAGGCTGAGGACAAGTTCGATTTGTTTCCCACTCTGGAGGATTACAATTTTCATCTGCGAAAGCCACCGTTTGATTAGCAGGTTTCGCTGACCAGTGAGCACAGATATGCTCAGGCACCGCTACTGAAGGATCTTCCTGTAAAGCACAGCTATAAGTTGTAACCTTCAATGCATCTTTCCACTTTCCAGGATACGCTTTACATGTAGGAGTTACTGTCGGCTTCCAAACAGCCTTCTTACATGCTCATCCAACATTATGATATCCAGCATCACATGCCCAAGTACACGAGGTAGCACTTGTTCCATTACTAGTATAGTGAGAGTTTGCTGGCTTATTCGTACAGCTTGCACAGCTATTTGCTACAGTACCATCTGTTGTATAAGTACCAACCTCACATGTTGTACAGGTTCTTCCTATCTTTTTAAACCCTGCTTTACAGCTAAAGTCACAGTCATTATTCTTTCCATTACTCCTCCAGTCTCGCTGATTTGTAATAGGAGTACAGGAACTACAGTTTGTATTTTTCATACCATCTGGAGTAGGATTCCCCATATGATAACCAATTCCACATCTATACTCTCCATCATTAAGTGTCCCTGTATGCTTATATATCCATGGATGATTCTCCCATCCTCATCTATTACCATTTGCAATCTTAGACCATACCTGAGGAAGAGAAGTAACACCGTTAGTTAAAACAGCACTTCCATTCGCAACAGCTCCAGAAATGGCAACAGATTCTCTAAGAACATGAATAGGACGAGCAGGCTGAGTATTTCCTACACAAAGTCATTCTCTCTCAGCATTCAAACTCAAAGGCACCCAAGTAGTCCCATTATATGCACAGATTCCTTGCTTTCCATCCTTAGCAACCATCAATATTACTCATGGTTCCTTCACATCAGCAAGATCTGAAAGCTGATAAACTTTATTAAATGCGAGTCCTCCATTTGAAATATCTAAAGCTACACTTGGATTATTGGTATTTAATCCAAAACCATTTGATGCTGAAACATAGAAGGCATTCCCCTTTTTAGGAGCGAGCTGAGTATCAGACCAAGCGAAGATATTCTCCTGATCTGAATCAATATTTTTTCCAATGAGTACATTATGAGATTTAGTAGTCTGAATCCTTTCAGCTCCCGCGATAAATACAGTACTTGCATTAGTAGTAGAATGATTCTGCCCTCAAACAATAAAGACAGTATCTGTCGGATTCTCACCTCCTACGATTGTCCCTTGAGCAGAGAAAATCGCACTCTCCCCTGCCTTAGTAATACTAGATCCCTTCGAACCAGCAATTATTGAACTTGTGGTATCATTCGTCGTATTATTACTTCCTCCGATAATCGCAGCATTTTGCCAGTCTCCCTGAACCTTATTGTCATGTCCTCCGATAACTGTTGCTCCAGCCACCCCAGTATTTGAGGAACCAAGGATCAAAGCATGAAGATTCACAGCAGCATTGAGATTAAGTGAGTTCGTATCTTTCTCATACTTAAATTTAATATGATTATTATTTGCTCAGCTAAGCGTCATTTCTGTCAAATACTGAACTCTACTCTGGACTCCTCAGACCTGCACATTTTCATTATTTGAACTAGCAGTATCTTGGAGCAAGAGCGTAAGTACCATACTACTCATCACCACACCTCCAGTCACCAAAAGTGTGAGAGAGAGCACCTTTTTTACAGAAGCTGATATAAAATTTGTTTTTGTTTTCTTACTCATCGTCTTGGGAAAAAAGACTAAAAATCAGATTTTTTTAACATTAACTTAAACTATAGTCATTTCATCAATTTTGTCAAATTTTTATACTTTTTGATTAGAGTTTTCTACTAGACATATTTGATTATTGGTTTCATGTTGTGGTTTCCTTCTGCTCAACAGGAATCCCAGCAAGCTTTGTCTGAGTAGCTCCACTCATAAGTGTATTTCTTTCAGTCTTGAGTGGCTCCACTCAAGCATTTGCTTTTGCATTAGGATTTACTCCAGTTCTGAATGGAAAATCCTCAGGCACATAGTAGGCCTTAATCTTTGAGAGACATTTTTGAACATTACTCTGCCAGTTGATTGGACTAGAGGCATAAATTTTTCCATCACTATTTCCATATCTTGAGAGCTGTTTAATCGTATGGTAGTTTCCAAGATACTGGTTATTGAGAGTAAAAGGGATCAATCTTGCTCCATTATATGGGTTCTGATAAGCAATACGATCTCCTCTATCGTTATTCCCCACATTTCCGATATTATTGTCTGTTGCGAGGAATTTTCCGAGTGTTGATTCAGCAAAACCAATACAGATCACCATATCTCTATCAATATTTGTTCCTGCTATTACTTGATCCCAAAATGCGAGGTCTTTATAGACTCCTACCGCATAATTATTCAAAAAAGTCTGAGCTCTTTGATCTACTGTATCACCTTTGATAAAGGTCAGATTTTCTACATTGATTGGCCTCACATAGTGATCATTAAAATATTTGAGTCTATATTCCTCAGGCAATACTTTTTCCTTGTCTTGAACTACACTAAGATCAAGAACCGTTAGCGGATCTATTGCAACCCCATCTTTGAAAAGTTGGAAGGTCAGATTTGCTGACTTTGAGAGGAATCCAGCACCTTCTGTACCAGGTTCACCTCCGCTAGTTCCGATAAATTGTCCTCTACGAACGATATCCCCCTTTTTCACAGCAATAGAACTCATATATGCATATGTTGAAATATACCCATCTGAATGTATAATCATTAGCCAACTAATCGCTCCAGACCCAGTATCAGTATGATATACTACACCGTCTCTCATCGAATACACAGGTGTTCATTGGTCAACCGCCAACTCAATACCTAAATTTTTATACCCATTTTCCTTCTCAAAGCTTGGATCCTTGAAAATAGTCAAAATCTGACGAACAGGATAGCTTGGCCATGCTACTGGAGATTTTTCATTTTCAGAGGAATCTGTTTTTTCATTAAGGGTTTTGATTGCTTCTGGGATTCCACTCGTCTGATCAATATTTTTAGAAATTATTGCAGAGACCATTTCATTGATTGCCTCATGAAGCCCCTTACTTTCAGCAGCCGCTCAAGTAAGAAGAGCAATCGCTAATTTTTTTTCTTTATAGAGTTTCATAAAAGTTGCAAGATACTCCTTTTTTTGTTTAAGTTTTTGAATTTCAGAACTATAATGAGCCAATGCTTTTTGAGCATCAGTTTTAAGTTTTACAAGGGAAGAAATAAGTTCAGTTTTTTGTTTTTCTTTTACTGTTGCTTGCTTAAGAAGCTCATTGATTTGAACAAGTAGCATTTGAAGCGTATCATTTCCAGCCAAGAGCTGTGGAATTTGGTTAGTCTTTGCAAAAACCTTAAGCTCATCGATATAATCTCAGCTTTCATCATAAATTTCTCTCTGCATCTTGTAGGCAATATACAAAAGCTGACTGAGATATTGCTTTCCAACTTCCAAATGTCCTTTGGTTTCAGTGAGCAAATCAATCTGTTTAGCGAGTTTTACCTTATACTTATACAAACTCTGAAGCAACTTCGTAATTCTCATACTTGAATTATCCAAATCATAGATCACCTGTGTCATAGCTGCCCTCGCTTCTTTGTATTGCTGATCAAGTTTTCCTTGATTTTTTTCTCTCTCAGCTGCATCCATTTGTTTAAGATTTTGCCTAAAATCATAAAGACTTAGCCTCAAATAAGTAACTTCATCTACCGCAGACTTAAACGCAGCATCTTGACTAACTTCTGAACCGAGTAAGGTAGTATCCCCTGAGAGAGATTGCTCCTCCTGTGCAAAAATCCCCCCCTGTAAAAGCGAAGTTCCTCATAGGACGATGAAAGTTCCAAATAAAAATTTCTGAATATTCATAGTTTTTTTCTCTTTATATAAAGATAAAAATCATCTTTAAGTATAGCCATTTTCAGATAAAAAAGAAAAAATCTGATGTATTTACACTCTTTTTTATCCTGACATTTTTATTTTTTGTGATGTAAGATATTTTTTCAAAGAGTTCTTAGCCATAGTCAGAGAGAAAATCATAATTTTTAAGGCTATAAAGTAGTTTTCCATGGCGTAAAATACAGTTCAAGAAGCGGGGAAATCAAAAAAGCTTTTAGGGGTTGATTTTTGGAAAAATATTTCTATTATTAAAGTAACTTTCCCCACTCAAAATATTGAGAATCGCAATTACCAATCCAGTTTTTTATATTCTATTTCTAAATATCATGAAAAAACTCGTTTCTGTAGTTGCATTCGCTGCTGGAACAGCACTCGTTCTCGCAGGATGCGGACCTACACCACAAAACACTCCAGATATAGCTCAAACTTCTGGAACCACAACTTACAATGAAGACAGTTGGAAAACACTAATCCCAGAAAGTTGTCAGAGCTTTTCTGATGGATGTAACACTTGTACAAGAGCTTTAGGTGGAGAACCTGCTTGTACGAAAATGTTCTGTAAGACTTACGCAGAACCTAAGTGTCTTGATAATGCAAACACTAACACTCAAACAGGAACTGAGACAGAAACTCAGATTACTAACCCAGCAAGCGAATACTGTGTAGCTCAGTGAGGAACTAGTGAAATCAAAAAAGATGAAGACTGATCTGAATACGGAGTTTGTAAACTCGCAAACGGAGAAGAAAAAGACGAATGGGAATTTTATAGAGCATCTCAGGGAGCTGAATATCTAGGTCTTAGCGTTGCAGAGGCTCAGGCTAAAGCAAAAGAAAATGGAGTAGATTTCCGTATTGCTGAAGAAGATGGTAAAGCTAATGCACTAACTGCAGACCTTAGACCTGGTCGTGTAAATGCAACAGTTAAAAACGGTAAAGTAACTAGTGTAGATATTGAATAAGAAAAAAGGCAAAAAGTCTGAAAGCAGATCTCCTGATGAGATCTGTTTTTTATTTTTTTTACTTTTAGAGGGAGACAGACTTTTGCTTGATTTTCCAATCAGAAAAGATACGATAAGAGCGTTTTACTCATTTAGATGAAAGTGCTGATGGCAATCCTCTTTCAAATATTAAGACGAGTTTTCTATTTTACCACGCTGATTATGGGAGTGTTTCTCATTAGATGAGAACTATTCTTTTGAGAGTATCTGTTTACAACAATCGGGATGATTTTAATGCCTGGATACTTATTATTTTGTGGGTGTATGGTAGGATATTTGATCTCACTGATTTGGGCTGGGAAAAGTATTGACGCACAAATGAGTGAGGTAAAAGAAAATATTCTTAAGAAATCTTTTCTCATCGGGATCATCGTTGGACTTGCACTAGCAATGCTCTTCATCTTTATCTAAAAGGGCACAAAATGCTGAATCATCACAAAAGATTTTTCCTCCTATTTTCGACCGGGATACTCAGTCTTCTCCTAACTTGATGTTGAATCACAACCCATCAATTAGCAGTGAGAAGCCTAGATTTCTCTCGAGATGCAGAGCTTATACCAGAGATGAAAAGGACTAAAACACTTAATCAACGTATAAGCTATCAGGAAGTCAATCAAGATAAAAGCGCAACACTTGATAGTTTAATTATTGATGAAGTTTCAAGTAGCGTGCCTCTCGTATCCTATATGCAGCAATCGCTCAATCAGCTCAGGCTTTATGGCTACCAGATCAGTCAAGAAACAACAAATAAATCTGAAATCCCCTCCGGGACATCCACTCGCTCAGCGATATTAAAATCCTATACAATCACGAACCCAAGGGGGTTTGAGCTCTATACTGCCCAATACGCAGTCCAAATGCCAGAAAAAATCCTCATAATCTCTTATGCTACTCCACAAAAGAGGAATAGATCAGTCTTTATTGATAGCCTACCAAAAATCAATTTTACTCGCTAGTTATAGATACTATGAACGAATTGACTTCATGAATGCAGTTTGAAATTCCTTCCATAGATGGATGAAAAATAAACCTTCGTCCGCAAAATATCGCTCAAGAGGAAAGAAGCAAGCTTGATAAAATTATAAATACACCATCAAATATCTCTGGGCGAAGCTTGCTTGGAAAGACACTTCTTGGAGTAGTAGTCGGAGCAATGATGAGTATCATCTTACTTGTTGTGATGTCAGCTTTTGGAGTTGCGGTAAAGACTGATACTGTATCAACCTGAGTCGCAACAACTGCAGAAGCTCATCCCTTAGCATGGCTTATCCTACTATTCCTCGGTTTTATGATTACCTTTTTTGGAAGTCAGATTTTAATGCTTTTATACTGAGTTTTCTTTTCACAAAAATATATTCATCAGTGAAAAGTGAGTGGACTCCTCCTTCTTACGAACGGAATTCTTTTTGCTATTATGATGGGGCTTTTCGTGATATTAAAAGATACTTCAGGAGCCGACGTTGTGCTTTTTGCACTCTATGTCGCAATCGCAGTCTTCATCTCATTTTGTCAAATCGAATTCGCAGTAAACCCAAACTATTCAGCTTCCTCTCTTGCTGGATGTACCGTTGGATTTGCAATATCACTTGTTGTGCTAGGAATCATCTGGAAAGGGACTTTTGGTAGCGTAGATGTTTCAGCTCGTTATATGCTCGCATATGAGTCGACTTTGGTTGTATTTCCGATTATGATTTTTGGACAAGGGCTCTGGGAGATTATTTATCATAAGATCTATGAAACCTGAGCAAATCCATTCTATCTCCCTTCTCAAGCTGAACTTGATACCCAGACTATCCTAGAAAATCAGAAACAAGCAGCAGAAAAAGAATCCGTAAATGTAGAGTTTTAATTTATTGATCAAGCAGAGTAAATGCAATTTTTCTCTTGAATAAAACAGATGAGCACGTATTCACTTGCATCTGCTATCAAAATCATCTTCGGATGAATAATCCTAGCTATAACACTCTCCCAACTTAATATTAAAGAAGATCCAGAAATCTCTCTAAGTTTACTTCTCATCGGGATTTTTGTAGCTACGTGGGGAGTATCATATTTTCTCTTTTACTGAGGACAAGCCCTTTTTTTTATCAATATTACCAGAGAAAAAATGCAGAAAGATGCCTACAAAGCTTCTTTTCTCTTTGGACTCTATTTATTAATAAATGTTTTATTAATTGTAGGAGAACTCTGGAATAAAGCGATTTGAATTCTGTTTTTAGGACTTTTTATCCTAATGCAGTGGTTTATTTTTACCTGACAACCTAAAACTTCTCATGACGAATAATCCAGCACTGCTCGAGAAAATAGAACAAGCACTCCAGACCGTTTATGATCCAGACTTTCCGCTTGTAGACATCTATACCTTAGGTCTCATCTATGAAGTCAAACTTGATGAAGAAGAGGAAAGAGTCGATATCTTGATGAGTTTTACAACTCCGGCATGTCCTATGGCGGACTATATTATTGAAAGCACAAGGAATGCCGTTTTGCTAGTAGTGCCTGAATATGAGGTTAAGATTGAAATTACCTTTGACCCAATGCGAGGTCCAAAGATGATTAGAGATGAAGACCTCCAAAGAATGTTTGAATAAAAAAAAGATAAAATCTGACTTTTAGTGTTTTTATATTGAAAGATGAGAGTTAGTATTGATATTTCCTCAGATCATATTGCTATTTATCACTGAATGGGTGAAAAGCTTCTTCTAGAAAGAAGCTGAGTAGATAGAGAACTTGGCAAGGTCTTGGTAAATCTTGACCGCGAACAAGCGATCTCAGAATGTCTAGTGCTGAACTGACCTTGAGGATTCACAAATCTAAGGGTATGAACCTTAGCTCTCAATCTTTTGAAAACACTCAAGAATAATCAGATTTCTTTTTTTTCTTTATCAAAGCTTGAACTTTACACTCTTTTTTATCAGAAAGGCTGGATCGGAAGCAAGATATTAGTCTATATTGGGCAAAGATTAAATGTTTGGCTCTGGGATTTAGAATGATGAAGACTCATTTCAACAGTTAAGAAATCTGAAATCGATCAATTATCATCTCAGTATCCAGATCTTACGCTGGATCAGGTATATGATGAGACATATTTTGAATCCACAATACCACAACTCAGCTATGAATTTAGAATAGATTGATGCCACCTAAAAAGTAGCGATACAGAACATTTTTTGAGCCGAGATGAACTCACACTTCATCCTGTTGAGAGGCTAGAACCCAATTATATGATCGAGCCAAATGTAAATTAAGAGTGCAATTTATTCTCACTTGAGCAAGCAAAAAAACCTGAATTTAGTTCAGGTTTTTCCTATTTTTTACTCTCAAATGTATTGATAAAGTCCTTTATCTACTCTTTTAAAGAGTTTTTTATGCTTTTGAAGATTGAGAACTACAGTATTTGGATTAATCATTTTCTCTTTCAAAACTTCCTTGATAATATCCTGGATCTTCATTGGCTTATCAAATTTCTTGAATACTCTAGCAATAATCTCCTTAACACTTCCTCACTGATATCCCCACTCCTTGAGACCATAGATACCAAGCCCAAGATTTACAAACATATCTCCATTCTTTACGAGTTCGTTGTGGATGGTATTGAGCTTAATATTTTCGCTAGGAAACCATTCAAGAATCTTTGTCGGCAAATCCTGATAATGCATTGGCTTATTGATTCTCCTCATAGTGTAAAGAACCTTAAGCTTCATTGTCTTTGGATTGATATCAGAGAAATCACGAAGTCAGATTTTTCAGTCTAGAATTGTAATAGATCTCACAACCTGGAAAAAATTGATATAGAAGAGATCATTTCTAAGGAAGCTAATGTCCCTAAAATCATCTAAGAACTCTTCCTTAAGCACACTAATAAACTCATACAAATCCTGACTTGCTCCTCTTTTCTCAAAATGATCCAAAGTAAAAAGTACAATTTTTGTCAAAAGATCTTCGTAAAGTGGCTCTACATAAAACGCTTTATCAATATACTTATTTCTCTTAAGATAAGTAATATCAAAGTCTGAAACCAGAATAAGCTTTAGCTCAGCTTTTGAGAACTTAAAGAGATTCTTATTAATCACCTTCGCAATTAGGGACTCCTCGCCGAGAACCCCCCCATGCACCTCTAGGATCTTCTTACATTCCTCAAGAACATTGGTATAAAGTTCATTCCCGATAATAAGCCTCCTAAACCTCATCAATGCCTGGGTCTCAATTTGCCTGACCCTCTCTCTCGTCAAAGAGTAGTCCTTCCCAATCTTTTGAAGGGCAAGCTCTTTACTTCCATCAAGTCCATACTTTTTCATGAGAATAAGTCTCTCTTTTGGCTTACAATAGATCAAGATATCCTTAAGATTTGTTCACTCCAAATCTACCTTAATCTTTTTATCGTCCATCTTTACAGAAAACCCCATCTTGCTATCTAATTAGTTGAGAATTAAATTTTTGAGAATATTTTCATCTCTTCTAGCATCTATAATATAATGAAGAGTAAGACAATGTCAAGTATTTTATGTATAAAAATACACTTTATTTTTAATCAAAGATGAAATCTGATTTTTCGTATTTTTGTATCATTTTTTACTTTCTCGTTCTCTGAAGTTCACAATAATCTCCATTGACATCATACACAATATGATAGTATCGACTTTTATCGGACAATAGAGCATATCATATCTCTCCCTCCTTAGTAGGCTCCTTCTGAAGATATCTCAGACTAGCTCAATCCACACGAAATCTCCAGATATCATTCTCTCCAGAAAGATAGACAAAATCTTGATGATAAAGTAAATCCGGACCAACAATCCCCTCTTCTAATCTCTTAAAATTTGAAACATTTCCGCGATACCTCTCCAGCTGAAAATCCGAATCCTTAGAAATAAAATACCAATATTCCTGAGGAGGTAGAATCCTAAAATCAGATTTTTTTGGAACTCTATTGAAAGCATAATGAATTCCAGGTGCTAAACTTCGGAAATAGACCCGATCTTTATCACTCCCAATAATGTTAGCATACTGCTCTCCTCCATTTAGAGCTCTAACTTGTTTCCAGTCATATCCATCAAACTTCATCCCATTCGAATAAGACATCATCTGAGGTCAAAGCACCTTTGAAATATATTGAATACTCTGAGCATCAACTGGTAATTTATAAGGATAAACAATAAGGTATCCACTGCTATATCCTATTGTACCTACAATATCTTGAATTCAAAATAATTGGAGCGGAACATATCAAGACAAATCCTCATAAGCAACGGCTCAGGAATATTCCTGACCAGGATAGATATTTTTTGCATCTTGCCCTGGTAAATAAGTACGATCAGACTGCTCATCACAAAGATAATAATGGCATTTAAAAGTATCAAACTCTTTATCAACAAATTTCACAGGCAGAAGCTCGATCTTCCAAGTCGGGTCATTGATAACAAGCGGAGAAACCACCTCTGCTATACGAGTTCCTGTCAGATCTACGCGATAAAACGTTCATGTATATCTCAGAGGATGGAGCTCATGTAGAACATCCTCCTCAATTTGCCTTTGATCTAAAAGTACCAACTTCTCAATCCTCATATCAGAGCGAAGCCCTCCTGTTAGATTTTTCTCCGATAGATTTTCGGTAAGAGACAGCGGAGCAACTCCACAACCTCCCATAAGGAGTAAAAAGAAAAGCAAAAATCAGATTTTTCTCATCATCAAATCTTGATAAAAATAAAAATTACAAAAATTACAAGCTAGACTTTACTTCTTCTCCTTTCGAAACTCATAATATTCTGGATATGATAGGTAGAGACTGGCTTTCAAAATATAGCGGAAATCCTTATCTGAAAATACATAGAGTCCTCAAAGTTCCCCAGAAGAATAATAGGAAAATTTTTCAACTTTTAAACTCGCTCCATCAACTGGAAACCTTCGATTCTTTCCCTTATAAGAGAAGTAAAGGTAGTTGTGATGCAGTGTCCATAGATCAGAATATCTATCATATTTTTCCTCTCCTCCTGGGGAAACATGCTTTCCATTTGGGATTTTTCTGGGATACTTTTCAAGTCCAGAAGTATTATTCCTCAGAATTATTCAATCAAATTCCTCTTCTGACAGAAGTTTAAAATCTGACCCCTTTGGAACTCTACTGATTACATATCTCGCTGTATATCTAGGGAGAGAATCTACCTCTTTTCGAAAATAAACCCGATCTTTATCATCTCCAATATAATTTAGATACTGTAGACCTGAACTCTGAAAGATCCTTCTACATCAATCTTCAGCCCCAATATCCTCAGACACAAAAATCTGATCTCTACAATTCTGACTTCCTTGTTCCTGAATTGATCTAAAACTTCAAGCATCAACCGGTAATTTATATGGCGGAGCAACCAAGTATCAGCTCGTATATCCGATAAGTTTTGACATAAACCTCCCTCAGACCATCCAAATCGGATGATAATCAGAGAATTCTTCAAGGGCTACTCTCTTTTCATTAAATGAATACCAAATATTATAAAGCCCTGTAAAACCAGAACCTCATACTTTCTGATTTTTATCACAGTTAAAATAAAAGCATTCATAGTTTTTTGTATCACTTTCTGAATAGTCTTTAATCTTAATAAGTCCAATTTTCCGCGTTGGATCATTGATAGCAAGAGAGAATCCTATAGGTAAAGCATCTCAAGTAATCTCCAAGCTATAAAAATGCCCTGAATATTCAAAATCACCCAAATCTCACGCCCAAGACATATAAGACATATACTCATCAAAAGGCTTCGCCAATTCAATCCAAGTGCGAGGAGAATCATCTTCTCATAGCAAATGCTGTGCCCTCTCAAGCGGCATACATCAGGAAAATAGTAAGGAAATGAAAGCAAAGAGAGAAAAAATCCAGATCTTTCCCATTTTTTCTTAGCAAAGATAAATACTCACCTCGTATATATCCTTCCCTTGAACTATTTCAAGAGAAAGAATACTACATGGCAAAAAGATAAAAATCAGACGACTTTCTCATCATTTTTTTGACAAATAAAAAAATCTGAATATACTTAAGGAGATTTATCTTTATGTCAGGGAGTTCGAAAAGAATGCTAGAAAAGCTTCAGAATATCGTATACGACATCAACTATACAGCTCAGGTTCCTTGAGGAGGTTTTGTCGTTGCTGGAGTTTCTCCGATCAATAACCAATTTTCAGTCTGAAATCAGACTTCTCCCTCTATTCAAACACCAATTACTTCGCAGGATAATCCGCAAAAAAAGAAGTCATGGATTGATAAAATCTTGGAAAGACTCTGACTTGCACCTACACCCAAGAATACCTCTGAGAAAAAAGAGCTTCCAAGTAATCTTTGAGATGATGAAAACTCTCCTGCTAAGCAACATCCGAGCCTTGCAGAACAGGTCAGGGCAATGCTCCAGCTCCCAGATAGTGAATATTCTGATAAAAAACTAACTTCTGAGCTGAGGCAATACATCAAGGAAGTTGATACGCACTATACTTCACTTTTATCAGACTACAAGTCACATATTGCTCCATCATACTGGGAGTTTTCTATGCAACAGTTTAATGTTTCTGGGATCTTAGGTAAGACCTACTATACTCAGGATTATCCAAGTTATATTGATATGCTCTGGACCAGAGATATTATGGGACTTCACTGCAAGTGGGACATGAGTTTCTATATTTATCCAGAAGATGATAGCGCGATTCAGTCTATGCTAAAGCAGAAAACCACGCAGCTCAAGGCAGAACTTTCAGATGCTATGCAGAAAGGAATCACCATTGATAAAGAGGTTGAACAGCAATATCGTGATGTAGAAATGATCAGAGAAAAGCTGACTACCAAGGAGGAAAGATATTTTGAACTCTGAAATTATACAACCATCTACGATACTTCTGAGGAAAAACTTAGAGAAACTGGGAAAAAATTCGAACAAAAAATCGCTGGATATGGGATTAGGGTTAAAAACGCGATCCATAGAATGGATGAAGGATTCTGAGCAAATTTACCAATTTGTCAGGATAATTTAGGAATCGTTAGAAGTGCTGTGACCTCTTCACTTGCAGCCAGCTTTCCTTTTATTTCTAGTGATTTGATTACCAATACAGGAATCATGTATGGAATCAACTCTCATACTGGAGGGTTAGTGATTTTTGATAGATTCAACTCTCAGCTTCCAAATATGAATAGCGTGATTTTAGCGACATCCGGAGCCGGAAAATCATTTACTGTAAAGCTTGAGATCTTGAGATATTTGCTCAATGGTGTAGATATTATCGTTATTGATCCAGAAAACGAATATCAAGCATTATGTGAGAAAGTAGGTGGAACCTATGTAAATATCGCTACCTCATCACAACAGTTTTTGAATCCATTTGATATGCCACCATTGATTGAGGATATTGAATATGGGAAGGGAGATCTTTTGAGAAGTCAGATCATGAATCTCGTAAGTTTGATTCAGATTTTGATTGGTAAGTTGAGTCCTGAGGAAGAAGCCTTGCTAGACAAAGCCCTCCAAAACACTTATGCGCTCAAGGGATTTAGCTTTGAGATGGATGATTATACAGGGAAACAGCCACCATTGATGGAAGACCTCATGAATGTGCTGAATGGAATGCATGGTTGAGAACAAATTGCACTTAAACTCAGCAAATATGTAACTGGAACCTTTGGAAAACTCTTTAATAACTATACTAATATTGATATCAATAATGCAATCACAGTTTTCAGTATTAGAGATGTAGAAGAAGCACTCAAGACACCAGCGATGTTCAATGTTCTGAATTTTATCTGGTCTAAGGTAAGATCTGTAAAGAAACAAAGGCTTCTTGTCTGTGATGAAGCCTGGATTATGCTTCAGAATGATATTTCAGCGAACTTCCTTTTTGGGCTGATCAAAAGAGCAAGAAAATACTGACTAGGAATCACGACAATCTCACAGGATATTGAAGATTTTATCCGTAGTCCATACGGGAAACCAATTGTCTCAAACTCATCAATGCAACTCTTGCTCAAGCAATCGGTTACTTCCATTGCCTCACTCAATCAACTTTTGTGACTATCAGAGGCTGAGCAACAGAGACTGATCTCAGTTTGAGTGTGAGAGGGGCTGATGTTTGTTGGAAATCAGCATGTTTGAGTTCAGATATTGGCTTCTCCTTATGAAAAACAGTTTATCACAACTGACGTAAAAAAGAGAAACTAACGTACTCAAAAATCTGACTTTTTACCTTTTATTTTACAAGCAAGGATGCAAGAACAACTCCACTATAAAAATAATGTAATGGTTGCGGCCTATTCTGGACTGATGTTTTTCTGATTGCTTGTAGAAAAGCAACTCTCCTCTCATACCTATACCCAAGAGGAGCAAAATTTTATCCGCTGATGGTGCCAAGTTGGGAACTTCTCACTTGGACTACTGATATTTATCCTGATATTGACTGGATTCTTAGTACGAGGAGAAACTCAGCGAATACAAGGATTGCTGATTTTGATGAGCGGAATATTGATCACTATCCAGATCCTAGGAATGGGTCTGATTGGCTATGAAATCCCCTTTGAAAGTACAAAACTCTCGCTCACTAGCGGGCAAAAGATTCAGCTTTTTAAGGCTTTTTTGCCATGAGTTGCAAGTTTTGCGTGGTTTCGTAAGCATAACTATCAGGCTCCAACCTGGCGATACAAAGAGGGACAGCTACGATGGGCTTTGATCTTCATCGCTCTTGTGATTGGCAATACACGATACATTCCTGGGGTGATCCTCGGTCTCTTAGCTGTTAGGGTTTGACTCTTGATGATAGGTCGAGATTGTATTTCACAGATATGGAAACAAATCCTCCATCTGACTTACAAGATTTATGTAGAAGAAATCCTCTTGAGCATTCCCCTTTTATACCAAAAGATGAAGAATCCTCAGATAAATAGTAAAGAATCACTCTCTCTGAGTCAAAATTCTATGATCTCATCAGGATTCTTTAGGTCTTGGAAGTGGAGATGATTGATACTAATTGTGCTCTGATTGGTAGGTCGATGGTGACGAAGCTATGCACTACGATGGAAGGGACTTGCGGTCCTCTGAGGGATTTGGAGATTGCTACTCATTAGCTCCTCACCTCTTATGTTAAACAGTTCTAAGGTATAATTTTTATCTTTATGCATAAAAATAAAATGAAAAAACTGATCAGATTTCTTTTTGGTTGATTAGTCAGTGGTGGACTACTATTTTTACTCTTTAGTGGAAATCCAGCTTCAGCAAATAATGCTACTGTAACCAATAATTTTTGACAGGCAATCGAAAAAGCAACGCAATCTCTAAGCGGAAATCTTGATGTCGGACCATCTGATGTAGATATGAAGGTCGGAGCCACCAACTTCGTTATGAAGAGAGTAATCGAAGTTCTTTTTCCTGTAATGATTGTAATCTGAGTATTAGTAGCGATGGTAGGGCTTTACTCTATGCTTACCAATCCTGACAAAATCAAAGAAGGGATGACAATGATTATCTGAGGTATGATTGGTATTGTTTTCATGTATAGTGCTAGATACATCAGCACGGAAATCTTCCAAACATTGCGAAATAGTTGAGGAGGATGAAAAGAAGCTATTACTGCAGCAAAGCTCATTACAAGCATCTACAATAAGATTCTCTATCCTTTTGTAAAAATTGCTATCTACTTCTCTCTAGGAATCCTAGTGATTATCATGATGTCTCGTGTCTTTACCTATATTACCTCACAAGAGGAATGAGTAAAGAAAAAGGCCATGGGAGTTATTTCCCGGACAACAATCGGAATCGTCATCATTTCTGCTGCAAAACAAATCGTAGAAGCTGTCTACGGAAAACAAGAAACAGTTTTAAAGGACACTCCACAATCGCTCTCAGATATTGGAACAGAAGTTCTCAACCCAAAATCTATCCCAATCCTCTTCCAGGTAATCAATCGATCGTTAGCAATTATCTCGTTGGTATTGTTGGTAATCATCATTATGCAAACCTATACAATGCTTACAAAACCAGACGATGAATCAACATTCAAAAATCTGAAACAGACAATCGTTTATGCTTTAATCGGACTTTTATTGATCGGAGCTGCATATTTGATAGCAAACCTTCTTATCATCAATTAACGAAAAACTAAGAGAAAAATTGACAAAATTCAGATTTTTCTGTATACTTATCTTAGGTATTTATACTCTAGTTTAAAAAACACAAATGAACAATAAAATACTCCTCAGTACAGATACTATGAGCAGTTATGGATTAGATATGATCTTCGAAATGGCAAAAAAATGCTGATTCGATGGAATCGATCTCGCCGTATGGAAGGGATTTGATGCATGGAACGAAAATTATGTTCGCTCCCTAGTAAAAAAACACGAACTTCCTGTATATTCAATCCAAACCTCAGCCTCACTCAATAGCAAGGAGCTTAATAAAGTTCTTGATATTTGTATGGCTACGGATTGTGATTTGGTTACGATCAATGCTCCAAAGTTCTTCGACTTCAAATCATATTCATTTATCGCAAACAATATCGGAGAATATCAAGCACAAAATCCTGCACTCAACTTTGCGATTATCAATCCAGAGGACAATAATATTTTTGCATTACCAATTCCCGCATATCACTTCAGTAATATCGTTGATATTGTCAAAAAATATAACTGTGCATTAGCGCTTGATGTCTCGAACATGGATACAGAGGACTTGGAAGGGAACTTTACTAACAAGCTTGATGATTTTTCAGCATATTTTGCTCTCGTATATATTTCCGACAAATCTAAGGGAGGAAAACCACATTTGATGCCTGGAGAATGAATCCTCAAACTCCCAAGCTTTATCAAAAAGCTAAAAAAAGCTGGCTATACCCGTCCATTTAGTGTAAAACTAGACCTAACAAAAGAAGAGCTCGCTGATGTAGACAAAATCGAGATCATTCTCTCAAAATCAAGAGAATTTATCGAAAAATATATGCTCGAATCTGAGTAGAAAAGACAAAAAAAACCGAAGAAAACTGAAGCGAATTCAGTTTTTTTTTAATAAAGAAATCAGAAAAGATTTCCAATTGAAACCAAACATCCTTTCCTTATTATCATAAAAAACTTTAACCAAGCGAAACTATAATGGATATCTCTACAATCCTCGCTGAGGCAAAAACCACAATCAGCGATTTCAAAGATCAAAATCCCGACGGAACGGTCATTATCTGGTGAGCGACTGCAACAGGGAAAACCAAGCTTTCTGTTTTATTATCAGATTTTTTTGATATTGAGGTAATCTCAAGCGACAGCAGACAAATCTTCAGAAAAATGGACATCTGAACCGACAAAATCAGCAAAGAAATTAGAGAAAAAATTCCCCATCATCAGATAGATATTGTAAATCCAGATGAAACCTATACTGCATGAGAACGAAAAGAAACAACAGATCAGCTCGTCAATCAAATCTTAGCAAAAGGGAAGACTCCATTTATCGTAGGTGGAACCTGACTCTATATCGATACAATTTACAAAAATTTTTCTATGCCTGAATGTGCTCCTGACTATACTCTCAGAGCAGACTTAGAAAAAAAAGAAGCTGAAAAACCTGGTTTTCTCCATGAGCAACTTAAAGCCATTGATCCAGAAGAAGCTCAGAAACTGCATCCAAATTCTACCAGATACCTGGTTAGAGCTCTAGAAATCTTTTATCTCACAGGAAAAACAAAAACTGAGGGATACATTCAGCAACCCGTTTCGCATCCGCTCCTTATGCTAGGACTCCGAAGAGACAAAGAATCCACAAACCAACTTATTAATCAAAGAATCAAACAAATGTTCAAAGATGGACTCATCGACGAAGTAGAAGGCTTACTCAAAGAGGGCTATAGTCCAAACCTACAATCTATGCAAGGCATCTGATATAAAGAAGTAGTAAACTACCTCAACGGAGACTACGGACGCGAAAAGATGGAGGAACTCCTAAAAAGGAACACGCATCATCTGGCAAAAAAACAAAGGACTCGGTTTAGAAGATATATTGCTGAGGGTATTCAAACACCAAAAGCTTGAGTTCAATACAAAGTTTGGGAATTATAAAAAAGAGAAATCAGATTTCTCTTTTCTCTTTTTATTTAAAATAAAGTTAAGCAACCAGTTCCTTCTTTGTATCTGGAGAAACTCTACCAGCTGAAGCAATAAGCTGCTGCCTATCACCAGAAGCCTGATGCTTAGCCAACTGGAGATAATACGGTGGACGCCCAAAATGACGATATCCAGTAATCTCTCTCACTCTATATCAAACTCAGCTCTTAGCAGTCTTTTGTCCATTGTGATCTAAAACTCACTTATCAGTTGAAGAGCCGATTGTTTTCACATACCATTTCCCATTCTCCTGATACGGCTGTCCAACAACCATCTCAATATGATAAATTGGATTATGTCTCTTCTTACCTGGCTGTTCATCCCAATACATAAAATCTCAAACTCTGACTTCTTCTTTTGGGATATTAACATCACTAGATTCAAAAGCCGCCGCTGTAAAACGAGAATCAAACTTAATCCCCTGCTGCTGAAAAGCCCAATTCCAAAGTCCTGAACAATCAAATCCACTTGGACCTGCAGCTCACCATTGATATGGCTTTCCAATTTGCCCCTCTGCAGACTTAATTGTCGCCTCAATGTATGGAATCTGCTCACTCGGTCGATTTTTAATCTCATGATGAGAATCTATTGGTTGCACCTTATGTTTCTGAGGAGACACTCCTCCAATAGGAGTGGAAGAATCTGAAGAATTCTGATTTTCTTCATTTTTCTGATCTTGAGAAGTATTCTCCTCAGTCGCTCAAGCAGAATCTTGGCTTCCTTCAGATTTTTCATCTATTTTACTCAAAACCTCAGCTCTGAGCTGATCAAGTTGTTCCTTAGTATCAACCTTTTTTAGTTTTTCCCTAATCTCTGAAAGCAATCCATGTAAAGAACTGAGCTCAAGTGCCTTTCCCATCATATTATCCTTGATCGCATCAAAAAATCACTCAGAAACCAGATAGTCCACCACCATATCATCAGCAATACCAACGATAGAAAGCGGATCCTTCTCCTTCATCTTTTCAACAACAGCTTTTGCTAAGTCAGTTTTGAGTTCAACAAGTTCTTCCTGAGTAGAACTAGCCTCTCAACTCACTGCATCAATAAATTGTCCTAAATGATCTAATGTTCACATTCTTTGTAATATAAGCATATAAAATTATGAAAGCTCTTTTGTCAGCCAATCTGCCAACTTTTGCACGATTGCATCATCTTTTAGAGCTCAACATTTTGCTTCTAAATCTGATCTCTTCACGAGTGTTGTGCCATCAATAACCAGCGTCGGCTGAAATCTAAACTTCAAAATCTCCAAGCTTGTAAAATCCGTCTTAAATTCTACCTTTTGCCCACGATATTTCGACACACATCGATTTCTAAAGTTTGCTAGCCAAAGCATTTCATGTAAAGAAAGCTCCAAAGATAAACCTGACAGTATAAATTTATCAGCCTTTTGTTCAAATTTCACCTTATGACCTCGACTTTTAATCTCTGAGCTCTTTGGTAGATACTCGATATTTCACCTTTTCCCCTGCCAAACGACAGTATCTTTCTGATTTTCAATCTGATGCTGCAAATCTCCAAGTCCTCCAATAACCGCTTCCTCAGGCTGAGAAAGTGTTTTGATTTCATAGGTGCACTCAGGAATTTTCGTATCGTCAATATACGAAACTACCTCAAGAGAAGAAATCTGCTCCTGAATACGCTTATCAATTTGAGTAAAAAGTCACTGATTCAAGTTCATTTTAGTAATATTCATCTTCGTAGTTCAAATATTTCTCAGCATCCATCACTCCAAAATCTTTTCAATCACAAGGTTTGAAGCACGCAAGGCCAACTTACGTTCCTCAGATTTATCAGAGTCCCAAAGTGATTTAAGCGACTTCTCTTCTCCATTGATCTTAAGTTTAAGACTTTCTAACTTCTTCGCATAGAACTCTTTAATTAGTTGCTGACCTAACGGAGAATCCTTTTCTACACTCAGATTTCAATCTTTATCAAAAATATTCTGTTGACCAAGCCTAACTGCTTCTTGAAAACTTCCAAAATCATCAATATCATTAGTCAACTTAAACTGACTCACTCTCAAAAGTAAACCTTTATATAAATTTTCAAAATACTGAGCATATTCCTCTGATTGCCTCAATGTCAAAGATGCCGCAGTTCACGGAGCATATACCAATAGATTTGCCTTAACTTGCTCTCGATCTTTATATTTCTGACTGATGATAAGCTCAAGTTCCTTCGGAAAATCCAAATCATCCTCAAAGCCAAAGCTTCCATCGACTCCCCTCAAGTCCTCTAATCTTTTATGAGCCAGCTCAACACGATCAATACATTTCTGCTGTTCAGGACTATATTTTGTCCTATCAGATACTAGATATTGCTTCTCAACTCCAGTAAAGGCATCCAACCCTCATATTTCTGAGCTCATCGAACATATCTTCATTTTTCCCCCTTCCCAAGTGAAAAACCTTCTCTGCAAATCACCAAGCCCAGCCCTTTTCGCCTCAATAATCAGATAATACGGCAATTCCAAATACCCTCCATTAGAAACATGGTTTTTAACAAAAGTAGAAATCTGATTTTTAACCTTTGTTTGCTCCTCTAGCGTTCTGGCTGAAAACTCTTCAGTCAAAATCGCTCTAAGCACTTTCTCAAACTCTTGTTGTAAATAAGGATCAATTGCCTCAGTCTTCGTATCAATATTGGAGCCACGAATACCACTAATCAAGCGATCAACCAATCCAGGCACATCCGCAGATTTTATTTCCTTGGGAAGCTGCTGCGATAATGCACGATCTATCAGCCAATCTCTATTGATCTTCCACTCACTAGTATAGTAAATACCATGAACTCCTCACTTATCCTCTGAAAAGAAAGCCATCAACTCCTCTGCTGAATTCGCTCCCTCATAGCCATAAAGTCTCTTTGCCAGTTGATACTTTACATTTTGACTTACATCATCAGAATACTCTAAATCTGAATTCCTCTCTTTAGCAAACTGAACAATATCAACTAATTCGTCCTTATTCAAAGTTTGAAACTGTAATTTCTGCCCATCAAAACCATTTTCAATTAATTTTTCAAGCATAGCCATATTTCTATTAGTATCCTGAGGAGAAAAGTGTGATACTTCCTCACTTCTCTGCTCAAGACTGAGCCATTCCCTATATTTTTTGATCAACTGTAAATTCTGACTATACTCAGGAGAATCTCCCTCTGCCATCAAAGAATCAAAATCAGTAACCGAAATAAGCTCCTCAAAAAGAAAACGATTATTCTTTCTCAAATCCTCAAGCTTTTTAACTTTTTCTCTCGGAAAGTCTGCAAAAAATTCTGATTTAAACTGTGCTAGATTCTTGGCATAATCAAGGTTCTCATCCCATTTTTTAGCTTCAAACATCTTCAAGTATCCAGCAGACTCTGCAACTAGATCAATCAAACCTGAGGTACCTGCTCAGCTTTTTAGCTTATTCATCAGATTCGGATTTTTAAACTGCTCAGTTAAATATTTAGTCCTAACAGCAATTTTCTCCTTAACTTTTTTCAAAGAAGTAGTAAACGCCTCAGCTTGCTCTGGGGACAAATCTTTCAAAAAATCTGACTCAGATTTCCTAGAAGCGATATAATAATGAAGCATCTCATCTGTACTATCTCTCATCTCTTCAATAAAAAGGAGCGAATACAGAGCTTCATCCAGGTTTTTAGATTTTACATTATCTGCAGGAGCACCAATTTTCTCATTCCAAGACTGGTTTCAAAACTTTTGAGTATGTAGTCATTGCAAAACTGCTTGCCTAAGCTCAGCTCTACTCTGCCTCAAGAAATCCTCTCTATTCTGCAGATAAAAATCATGCGTATCAAAATACAAGGCATCAGCTCCAATACTCACAGCCGCAGTCACTGCTCAAACCGCAAGTCAAACAACCACTCCAGGAGCACCACCTACAGCTCCAATCCCACCGCAAATAATAATTGCCTCTATCGCAAAAGATGAAAGTCAAACTGCAAGCTGGAAGTTTGCCTGATTTTTCTTGTTTTCTGCCCTTGTTTGATTAACCTTTGCGATCAATTCCGCTTCATCCATCGTCTCAAGGTAAGTCCACACATCTAGCCCAAGACATGCCACATCAATCATCATAGCAGCTTTCAAACTTTTTGCCCACTGTGTTAATTTTTTACCTTTTGAGAGGACATTACTCATCGCTTGAAACTCCTGAGCATCCTTAGCAGATCCTAACAGCTTCAAGACATCATCACTAAGCTCAATATCAACTTTTTTCAGTTTCATAATCTCGCGAATCTCTGCCGGCGTCTTTCCAATCAATTCATCTGCATACGGAGTCAACTTTGAAAATTGCCTAGGATGCATGCCAGCAGCAGTCAATAACTCATCTGGGATCTGTCCTTTAAGACTATTCCACTGTTTGAATGCTGCGAATCCTTCATCATCCAAAGATTCGAATCCTGAACTCATCTTTTGAATCGTTTTATCAATATTTTTGATTTGTCTTTTACTCAAACGAGAGCTCAACGCTTTTTTCTGATTTTCCAAATTCTCAATAAGATTATGCATTCCTGATTTCATCTTTGCTGCATCAATATTATTCAGATTGCGAGCCTCAGTCTGCTTAATCAACCTATCTACGGTCTCAATTCCCCCAACTCCAAGCATAGAAGTTCAAGCTCCATAGCCAATATTATGTCGAGGATTTGCTGAAGTATTTGTAGCACTCTCAGGAGAGCTTCCACTAGTCTGCCCCTCTAGACCGGCACCTGAAGAAGTGCTTCAAGACTGTTGATCTGCGGAATGTGAAGTAGAATGTGAAGTTCAAGAAGGATCAGAATTCTGATCTATATTTTCTGTCCCGTCAGCTACAGGAGCTTCTCAGAGAATTTCAGCCTTAAGTCTTGAAAGTTCCTCTTGAGTATTTCTTTTTTCAATTTCTATTCTTTTTGCTTTCATAAATTCAAAAATCTCCTTTGCAGTTGAAGGCGCTACAAAATCAATAATATATCTCCACCAACCAAACTCCTTTGCCTCATCAAAGTGCTTTGGTAGCTCAGTTTTCCCAACAATAATATCCTTCACTTTGCTCTCAATAGGCAAAAGTGCTATTGATTTAAACCATCAAAGCTCTTTTTTGAAATCCTCAAGATAATACCCGGAAATTTCCTGTTTGAGTGTTTCTACCTGAGTTGACATGGGACCTTTTTTATTTCATTACATAAAATTAACTAATCTTAGCTGCAAACTTAAAGAGGGATTTCACACAAGTTGCAAACTCATCAGCATTTTTTATTGCTTTTTTAAATCCATCAGCTTTAATAGTTTTGAAAGTTTTAATCAAACTATCTAATTCTGAATCCAGCACTCAACTGATTTTTTTGTTAAGCAATTTTGATAATTCATCAACATCAAGATTTTTCAAAATGTCATCAAAATTAGAAACCAGTTTATTTCAATTAGCATCTACCGCATCCTGGAGACGAGAAAGTGTTTTTAGCTTTTTGATCGCCGCAATAGAGAGCCCAGCATCTTGAGATGGTCAAAACATATCTAAAACATCAACTATCTGAGCAACTTCTGAAGTCGTTTTTCAAGACAACATATCTAAAAATTCATCACAAGAATCAAGTTGTTGCTTGATTTTTAGCTTACCAGCATCTGAACCAGCTTTTTCTAACTGTTTTGACAAAGAAGCTTTTGAATTAAGAGTTCTTTGCACAAGTCCCTTATACTCAGGACTATCCAAGAGCTGCTGAATACCCTTAAAATCAACAGGCAATCCCTTATTGAATTTATCAACTCCGATCTGCAATGCATCTGGACTCACACCAGTCCTCACTGCTTCTCTAATATCTGAAGAATGATCAAAGTATTTTACAAGATCATCATACAGATTCCTATGATTATTTCTCAGATCTAAGAGATATTGTTGCCCGTTCTTTCTTGTTACATAGGTATCAAAAATCTTAGCAATATAGTCCTCTCTCTTGGTATCTTTGGATATATTAAACATCTTGAGCCACTCTTCTCTTTTATCTACATCCATAAACGGAGCATGGCTCTTTCTACTCAAAATACGCTCAACTTTTTCAAGAGAAATATCTCAGTTATCAAGTGCCGTAAGCAATTTTTCTTGTCCAAGTTCACCTCTAAAGAAAAGATTTGACTGTACCCAGCTTGGAGACCCATAGATCATCTTATTTCTCAGTCTACTTCCAATCGCGGTTTTTCCCATCAATTTATTCAGCACAAAAAGCGGTACTGTCAACGGAGCACCCGCTGTTTTAAGTCCAAGAATCACAGTTTTATTGCTCCTCATAAGCACTCCTGCAGCACTAATCACAATTCCAGTTCCCAAAAGTGAACCCATAAAAGTAGAAAAACCTGACAAATATTCTCAGTTATACACTTGTTTGAGACTCTTTCATAAATTCTTTATCGATCCAAGCAAAAATCCTGGCACTCTATAGATAATATTTCAGTTCTCATCGATATCTTTTTGGATAGTCATCTGCCCGAGAAAACATTCCTTTTTGAGTGCTAAAAGATCATTCATCACCTGAGCTGTAGCCTTGAGTTCCTCTGTAGGAATTTCCTCTCAATTCGCCAAACGCTGCTTTTGTTGTTGGAGAAAAGTCTGAGAACCACGAAGAATCTCATGAAGACCAGATTTTTCAATATATTCTCTTAAACATGCATTATCCGTTGCAAATAGATCTCCGTACATATTTAATACACTCTCCTCAACAGCATCAATCAATTCTTCATCAATATCTTCCGCAACATTCTCACATGCTGATTGAAGGTTCTTTTTCTCATCTGCAGTAAATACTTCTCCAGACTTTTTATTGTATGCTACTTGCAAAATATCCGACTTTCCACTCTGAGTATCCAAAAGCTCATCTCTTCTCTGATCAAGTTTCTGAATCTCATCTTTAAGATCCTCAGATACCTCTGCTGAATCAAGTCCATATTTTTTGAGAATATTCATCGCACTAGCAATTGGAGCATCCACAAAAGCCTGATAATCAGGATCCTTTGCAATATATTTTTCAAAATTGTCACTATCTGCTAGAAGTTCTTTCTTAGAAATACTGAGGGTTTTAGATTTCTTCTCCGCGATAGCATCAGCAAGCTGATCCTTCTTTTCAAAAAGGAAAGTCTGAACTCTGATCCCTTGCCTAAAAAAATACTTTAATTCATTTTGAGCTTCCTCATTATTCTCTCCCCAAGCCTTAATTTTATCAACGATTGATCCTTCAATATTTTCAACCAACTTCCAAGACGGCAACTTACTAAAAAATGATTCCACTAAAACAGCGAGTTTCTCAGTACTCCAGCTGAGAATATGATTCTTCATCTTGGCAAATCCCTCTCCTAACAAACTCTTAAATGAACTGTTTTGTTCCAAAATACCTGCAACACTTCCATATTGATTATCGAGACAAAATGGGATGATTCACTTATAATTTTTAGCATCAGGATGAGATTTTTTCATTTCATTAGAGATCCTCTGCATTTCTAGCTCATCCTGATATCCAGCATCAAGTTCCTTTTGATAAAAAGTGGAATACAAAACATCGATATTTTCTCCAATCCTCTCATAATTTTCAGCCTTTTCCTTATTTTCTGGATTAGAGTGAAACTTATCATAACCATTGTATTTATCTTCTCATGAAGCTCCCCTTGATGGCTCAGCATCGCCATTAAACCAGTTCCAGAGCTTACTAATCCCCCAAATTGAACCGGCAGTTATTCCTCCCCATTTCAAAGCCTTTCAAAACCAACTATCCCAAAATCAGCCTTTTTTCTCTTTTTTTGATTTTGATTCTTCTTTAGTATTTTCTTCCTTTTCTTCTTCCTCATCACTACCAAAGAGCCACTTAACCCCCTTATACACAAGTGCAACAGCACCAACTCCTGTAGCTACAAAACCAGCGGTACGAAGAATATTTTTCCCAGGTTCTTTACTCCAAGTTTCCTTACTGCGGACCGCATCTCGCTGCTCTCCAGTAAAATGCTTGAGAGATGCCCCAGTTCACTCCTCCTTTTTCTGAGTTGATGTTTTATCTTTCCCATTATCTGGGTTCATAGTCCTAGAATCCTGATCCGCTTGATCTTTCCCTTGAGAAACCACACCTTCTAGTTTTCAAAGCTCTTTTGAAAAATCAGAAACCTTAGATTGCACCTCTGCAATCTTCTCTTTTACATTTTGATCTTTCTCCCTCTCAAACTGAACTTTTGCCAGCTCCTGAACAACCTGAATAGATTGGTAAAGCTCAAGCTTTTTCTGAGCCTTCTCCTTACTTTCTGTCAGCTTTTTTAAAGCATCAAGGTCCGCCTTGATCTTATCAGTCTCAGACTGCAAACTCTTTAAAACATCAATGGAATTTTGAACCATAACTACAAAAATACAAATAAAAATTCTCCATATAAGTATACATAAAAGTACAAAAAAAATAAAATTCTGACTTTTGTTTCTCTTGTTTATAGCTTGACATTTTTATTTTTTATGATTAGAGCATTATAATTGACTTGCAATCTCTCCTGAGAAAAAATATACTCAGAGTCAGTTTTAAACAAAAAACTCAAGAAAACTCTTGTGATTTAATTTCCCTAAGGAAAAATGTCAACATTAGCAAACATAATCTGAATTCTAACCTATTCCTTGATCAGTATTGGGCTCGCTATGCTCCTCTATCCGCTGTATATCAAGCTCCTTAGAAAACTCAAAGCAGGAAAAACTATCCGTGAAAACAATGCCACTGGAGAAAAATCCGAAATATTCGCAAAACTCCACTCCCACAAAGCAGGAACCCCAACGATGGGATGAGGACTCTTCATGGTGATTATGCTAATCATGATCTGACTTTCCTTTATCCTACAAAAAAAGGGAATCATCACCTACTCCCTTCGAAATAGCAAAGAAACCTATATTATTCTCTTTGGTTTTTTTAGCATGTGATTAATTGGACTAGTTGATGACTGGCTTAATATCAAAAACTTCTGAAAGATCAAGTGACTAAGTGCAAAAGCAAAAATGACAGGGATGATCCTCTTTTCAGCCTTCATATCCTATTGGTTTTATGTAAAGCTAGGTATCGACTATATCAATCTACGACCCCTTTGATGAAAAATAGAAATCTGAATCTTCTTCCCAATTTTAACCTTCCTTACGACAATTGGAATCGTTAATGCCATCAATATCACAGATGGGCTTGATGGACTTGCAGGAGGACTCATCATCATCGTCCTCTGATGCCTTGGCATCTCAACCTTCCTCAATGGAACCTATATCGCAACAACTATTATCTCTATTCTCATTTCAGTTTTAGTAGCTTTCCTCTTCTACAATATCAATCCAGCAAAAGTTTTTATGGGTGATAGCTGAGCCTTCGCACTGGGAGGAATCGTTGCTTCACTCCTCTACCTACTCAATATGAGATTTTGAATCATTATTCCCTTTATCATAATTTTCTGAGTTTTTATCTTAGAATTCCTCTCAAGCGGACTCCAAATCTTCTGGAAAAAAATCCTCAAAAGAAAACTCTTTGCAGTAGCACCTTTTCATCATCTGCTTGAATACAAAGGAATGCAAGAGTCTACAATTGTAATGAAAATCTGGCTTATCCAAGCAATCCTAGGTATCATCTGAATTATTTTCATTCTTGTGCAATACTTAACTCTTAAACATCCTATCATCTACATTTCTTAGATGCTAATCAAAAAGCTCAATTCCTATCCTATGTAACTCATAGGATTTTTTTCAATCAAAAAAATCTGATTTTGTATTGACTTTTTATTTAAAATAAATATAAGATAATACGTAAATCTAAAAAGAAATCTAATTTCTTTAAGGATTGAGATCATTAACAAAACGTGTAATCAATTAAATTTTAGATAAAATGAGAAAAATCCCCCAACTCGTGACAAACAAAGTGAAGACAGTAGCTTTGTTTCTCGTAACTCTTGTAGTAGTATCTCTCATAACTTCTTGTAAAAAAGAAGATATCAAAGATACAAATCAACCTTTAGAGAAAGAACCTTCTCAACAAGTTCTGTTTTACCCACCTCAGAGTTCTATCACAAACCATGTAGAATGGGAAAGTGAATTAGATATGACTAAAACGGAAGAAGGGTATCTAACACTTCGGATAAAAATCCCACACAGGAAGGCTAACGATGGAAAGATATATGATTTGGAGTATATTGAAGACATCACATTAGACGGACAATGGGAAATATTAGGCGATGGAATTGGTAATAAAGGTTTAGAAGTACTAACACTTTCTACCAACAAAAAGTCTTTTAATATCACGCAAGATAATCCTAAACCAGAAGGATCGTTCATATACCTAGAACATCAATATGGTCTAACTGAAAGATTATCAAAAGGATATTGGAAGATAGGAAGACAGTGGATTAGTGGTAAGGTGAAGTATAGAACTACTGATCCTCTAGACTTAAATACAAATCCCAAGCCTAAAGAAGAAGAGAAAAAGGAGAAGAAAAAAACTCCGGTCCCCATAAGGGATTAGGTTGATTGGCTACAAAGATACAAGAGCTCTATTTCATTTAACCAATGAGATAGAACTCTTGTATATCTAACTATTCAAAATGTCCTATGTAACTCATGGGACTTTTTTCAATCAAAAAAAATCTGATTCTTTCTCCTTGATTTTATATCGCAAATAAATATAAAAGATCAGCATTCCCCTTGAGGAGGAAATTTTTGCGTATGCTCAAGCTCTCGTAGTTCAATGGATAGAATAGGCCCGTCCTAAGGGTTAGATGTAGGTTCGATTCCTACCGAGAGTACGTGGACATTCCGAAAAAGGCAATTTGCTTTTGGGTTTGTTCAGAATTCTTTTTATTTTTATAAGTGGTTTGTTTAATGGCAAAAACACAGGAAAATGTATTTCAGAGACACGAGAGAGATACTGGGTCTCCACAAATGCAAATCGGTCTTTTATCTGATCAAATTGCAATGTTGCAAGCACATGTTGCAACTAACGCAAAAGATTATGATGCAAAGAGAAGTCTTTTGAAAAAGGTAGCAAAGAGAAGATCTTTCTTGAGATACCTTAAGACAAAGGATCTAGATGCTTACACAAAAATCAGTAAAAAAATCTGACTTAAGGTCTAATTATTCTTAATTTTATTTATTTAATTTTACATCATTAATGGCTAAAAAAGCTACTGCCCCAGCGGCAAGCCAGTTCACAGTTCCTCTTATCAAGGAAGGGCAAAAAGTAAAGTGAACAATCCTTAAAGAAATTGAAAACGGAGTTCTTGTAAACTGCGAAAACGGTGCATTTACTGGTATCATCCTTTCAAAAGAAGCTAAGGAACTTAAAAGATCTCAATTTGATCTTAATCCATCTACAGAACTTGAGCTTGAGATCATCAATCCAGCTGTAAGACACGAAGATGGATACTACATTGTTTCAGTAACGAGACTCCTCCAATACGACGTATGGAAGTCAGTTATTGCAAAGTTCGAAAAAGATGAAATCATCACTGTTGTTCCTACTGAGGCAAACCTTGGAGGACTTTTGATCGATATGCATGGTATCAAGGGATTCATCCCATTGTCTCAACTTGCTCCTATCCACTACCCTAGAGTAGAAGATGGAGATCAAGAAGCTATCTTTGATAAACTTCTTGAACTTATCGGACAGGAAATCAAGGTAAGAGTAATCAATATCGATGAAGAAGACAGAAGAATCATCCTTTCTGAAAGAGAAGCTCTCAAAGAAGAAAGAGAAAAAGTTCTTGCTGAACTTGAAGTTGGAAAGGTATTTGATGGAGTTGTTTCAGGAATCTCTTCATACGGACTTTTCGTGACTATCGGAGGTACTGTTGAAGGTCTTGTTCACATCTCAGAAATTACTTACGGACACGTAAATGATATCGATAGACTTGGAAAGATCGGAGACAAGATGCAAGTTAAAGTAATTGGTCTTGAAAATGGGAAAATCTCTCTTTCAAGCAAGCAGCTCAAAGGAGATCCTTGGTCAGAGCTTCCAAAGAAGTACAAAGTTGGAGATATCATCGAAGGAGAAATCATCAGATTTGTACCTTATGGAGTATTCGTGAGAGTATTTGACGATATCAATGGACTTGTTCACCTTAGCGAGCTTTCTCAAAAAGCAGTAAACAATCCAAATGAAATCGTAAAACTTGGACAAATTGTAAAGGCTAAGCTTATCCTCATCGATCCTAAAAATAGAAAGATCGGACTTTCAATGAAACACTTGGAAGATAAAGCTGAAGGAGAAACTACAAAAAAAGCTCCTAAAGCAAAAGAAGCTACTGAAGATGCAGAATAATTTGTCATTAAATAGCAAAAAACCTGAATCAATCTCAGGTTTTTTCTTTTTTTCGTCTTTTTCTCGTCATTGAAAGGGAATCTGTCATTACGAGCCTCAGCAGAAGCAATTCAAATTCCCTCATCCCACAAAAAACATTGTAATCATCAAAAATATAGCTATACAAAACAGTAAAGATTTTACCATCTCCAATTCACACGATGAACAAAAAACAATCTCTTGTAATTATTATCAGTGTAGTAGTCTGCATATTCTCAGTCCTTTTTATTGTCTACAGAAACCAAGACTACACAAATAAATTTTCGCTAACTGAAAGTGAAAAGCTGCAGGTAGAAAAGTCTCTAGAAAAGTTCAAGGGAATACATCTAATGAATCATAAACTCAGTCAGTTTTCAAAACCACAGTTTGAATATGCACTAGAACTTATATCTCAAAGCTTAGCAAAAGCATACTCAGAAGAAAGATCTGAAGAAAAAAATGATCGAACTTACGAAGATTTTTATGCCCTCGCCAAAGCACAATATAACGCTCTTGCAAAAGTAGCTTCGGAACTCTATAAAAAACCAGCGAATCAGATTACCAATGAGGAATATCTGAAAGTTATTGACGATCATTATCCAGAGATAGCGAATGAAATTAGTAAAACGACTTCTTCTAAAAAGGTAAAAGATCTTTTTGAAGAAGAACTTGAAGGATAACCGGAATAGACCATTTCTTTTCTAAAATCCTTTTAAAAAGTTGCAAAATAAAAAAATCTGAATATAATCAGCCTTAGCTTTATATCCTATACAAAATAAAATATGTCAAACGTAAAAGAACTTTTATCAACACTCAATGATCATCAATTGGCCTATGTCAATCTTGATCTCCCAAATCCAAAAAATGGACAATATATGCTCCTTGCAGCCCACTTTCAACCTGGAAAATCAATGAACATTCTCCAGGCAGCTTGTGAAGTTGCAGCTGAATCCTCTACTGGAACAAATTTCCTAGTTGAGACGGAAACTGCCTTTTCAAAAGAAATGAATGCGCTTGTTTACAAGGTGGATGTAGAAAAAGAGCTTATCTGGATCGCATACCCGTGGAGACTTTTTGATAGAGGTGGAAATGTTCAGAATATCCTCACCTATATTGCAGGAAATGTCTTTGGAATGAAGGAAGTAAAAGCACTAAAAATTCTTGATGTATGGTTTCCACCTGCAATGCTTGAACAATACGATGGACCAAGCTATACTCTAGCAGACATGAGAAAATACCTCAATGTTTACAATAGACCAATCCTAGGAACCATCATCAAACCAAAGATGGGACTTACTTCTGCTGAATATGCTGAAGTATGTTATGATTTTTGGGTATGAGGAGGAGACTTTGTAAAAAATGATGAACCACAAGCAAATCAGGATTTTTGTCCTTATGATAAAATGGTAAAACACGTAAAGGAAGCTATGGACAAAGCCGTAAAAGAAACCTGACAGAAAAAGGTGCACTCTTTCAATGTATCAGCTGCTGATTACGATACCATGATCGAAAGATGTGAAATGATTAGAAACGCAGGATTTGAACCAGGATCTTATGCATTCCTAATTGATGGAACAACAGCAGGTTGGATGGCGGTTCAGACCTTGAGAAGAAAGTATCCAGATGTATTTATCCACTTTCATAGAGCCGGACATGGTGCATTTACTAGACCAGAAAATCCTATTGGATACTCAGTTTTAGTTCTTTCAAAATTTGCAAGACTCGCCGGAGCTTCTGGAATCCATACCGGAACCGCAGGAGTCGGGAAAATGGCTGGAGATAAGGCTGAAGATGTAACTGCAGCAGAAGGTATTAGATATATGAAAAAGACTGGACATATCTTTGAACAGTCTTGGGGAACAATTCCAGAAACCGATAAAGACTTCGTAGCTCTCGTACAAAGAGACGAAGATAATGAAGAAGTACTTACCGATGATAGCTGGAGAGCAATCAAAACCTGCTGCCCTATCATCTCTGGAGGTCTAAACCCAACTCTTCTGAAGCCTTTCATTGATCTCATGGGAAATGTAGATTTCATCACAACAATGGGTGCAGGATGTCACGCTCATCCAAAGGGAACTCAGTCAGGTGCTAAAGCTCTTGTGCAAGCCTGTGAAGCATACCAGAAAGGAGTAGATATTCATGAATATGCTAAAAATAAGCCTGAACTCGCTGAAGCGATTGCATTCTTTGAAAAACCATCTACAAAAGAAAAGATGAAAACACTTAGAATTGCAGCATAATAAAAAATCTGACTTTAAAACCAACGAAAAACAAAAATGAGCCAACTACAACAGGTCGTTCAGTTCGCTATTGAAAAATCAGCGACCACACTACTCAATCACTTCAAAAACCAATATGGAAGTCTAATTTTTCTTCCTCTATGAGTAAACGACCAGACTCCTCATAAAATTGCACCCCAAGTTGCTGAAAGTATTTTCACATCAGGACTCTTAACTCAAAAAGCTGACTGAAAATACCTACTCTCTTTTACCGATGAAAAGGTCTGAATCGTATACGATAGCTTTCTAACAAGCTTTATCGACACGCTAAACTTTATCGCAAAAGGAGTAATGAGTACACTTGGAATGAAAATGTTCTGGAGTGATTTTGCTCTCCTCCTAGCCGAGAAAAAAACAAGCAACCCAGCAACTTATGAAAAGCGAAAGACAAATCTGAAGATCATCCTAGATACTTGCTTTATACAACTGGTGACTGACCTTCAATCGCAAGGACTTCAAATAGAAATCACCAATGGAGAAACTCTTTTCCCAACAGTAAATGAAGCAAGTTCAAGCCTCAGAATCTTTCAATAATAAAGGAATATTACTTATTTCAACAAAAAAGAAGTCTGACTTTAGACTTCTTTTTTTATTTTGCTACTTTAAGATATATAGTTGCTCCGCAAAATGAATAATTTTTTCTTTCTCTACCAAGCCTTGTTTCCAAGCTTCCGGAAAACTTTCATACCCATAATATGCACCAGCCAAAAAGCCATAAATACAAGCATTTGTATCACTATCTCCACCAAGGTTAACTACCATCTCCATACCACTCTTAAAATTATCGGCATTATAAAATCACCAAAGAGCAATTTCCAAACTATTCGCCACATATCAAAAAGTTTGAAGCTCCTCAGCAGTTTTTTCTTTATAAGATCCTTCAAATATAGCTTGTAATGCCTTAGGGATCTTATATTTCTCCCAACATCAGTCCAAAGGAGAAAAAGCTGAATTCAACACCTCTTTTTTACTTGCCCCATGCAAAATCGCCCAAATCAGTCCAACATAATACCTACAAGCAGCGATGCAAATGTCAGTATTATGGGTTGATTTACTTGATTCTCCCGCATAGAAGATCGCCTTCTCTATATCATCAAAGTAAAAAAGCGGAATCGATCAAATCCTCATCAAAGAACCATTCCCATCAAGCTCACATCCACTTAGATCAACTTCCCATGGTTTATGATGCTCTTCTCATCTTTCCTTCGCCTGACGATACTTAAGAAAAGCTTGAAGCATTTTTAAAGTTTGATTCCCCATTCCCTGAGGATAATCTCTCAAGCCCATATACCCACTCAATGATCGCTTAAGATAATTAGTAAGTTGATCTTCAATATCAAATCCATTCTTTTTTATCAGACTCTCAGCCAAGAGAAGTGTCATTGCAGTATCATCAGTTCGTTCACCCTCATAGTAATCGTGTTCAGGATTAGAGAGATATTCATCTACCCAAGGGAACTCTCCTCTAGCGAGGAATTCCACAGGAGCTCAAAGTGCATCCCCTATCGCTCCTCAAAGGAGAACTCAAAGGAACTTATTCAAGTCTTTTTGCATAAAAATCTACCATAAATATAAAAACCTGAATCAACCTCAGGTTTTTTCTTATTTCTTATCTATCAAAATAGCATTCAACAGTCCATTTACCAATTTTGGAGCCCCATCATCAGAATACCTCTTTGCCAGCTCAACCATCTCATTGATCACCACAGCAGGCGGCGTATCCATTACCTTTACCTCTAAATACCCCTGCAAAAGGCATACCTGATCCATAATATCCATCTGCTCATATTGGAAAGTTTGCGTATTCTGATTAACCTTCTCAATCAATTCTTCTTCATAACGAGAAATAGCAGAAGTCACCTTAAAAACATAATCTGTATCAATCTCCTCAAGTTGCCACTGATCGAAACCATACTTCATCAAATACTCAGCATCCTCCTCAGGACTCTGATTGATCAAATATTCAGTAACTTGTGCCTGGACATACTCATCAATATGCTCTTGCTGCTGTTTTTTTGATGCTACTTGTTTAAGAAATTCAGCATCAAAAAATGAGTTTTCAGCTGGAGTATCAGGAGAAGAAATCTGATCTCATGCTTCAGAAACTTTAGATGGCTGAGCAATCAGATTTTTTTGCATTGCAGAAAAAAAACAATGCTCGTAAATATAGGCTAATACCACTTTCCTCGCATTGATTCTTTTTCTAATATCCATAGGAATAATCTTCCAGAGCTAAATAATAAGGAGACTAAGCGTCTACTACAGTATCCTTAGCCTTTGACTTAATAGTAAGAACTTGCTTACCATTATAATATCCACAAGATGGACAAACTCTATGATTTAGTCTATTAGCACCGCAGTTTGGACACTTTGCAGTTTGATAAGTATTTTCTAATCTCTTAAGATTAATAGATTTCCAAGTTGAGTGTCTTTTACGAGATTGCACTTTACTCACCTTTTTCTTTGGACCAATTGTCATTTGATAATTTGTGATTAGTAAATTAAAAAATTATCGCTTAATATTACTCAGCCTTTGCTTTTTTTGCAGGAGCCTTCTTAGGAGCTGCTGCTTTCTTAGCTGGGGCCTTTTTTGCAGGAGCCTTAGCTGTTTTTTCAGCCTTTGGTGCGTCCTCTTTTACCTTCAATAGCTCTTCTGGAGAAACTACCTCAACAACAGTCTTAAGATAAGTTCTTCCGTTGAACTTCTTAAAGTTCTTCTTTCTGAATGCAACTACTCCATCAATTGCAGCATGTACTGAAAAATCTGCAGCTTCATAAGTATTTTTTCCGCATTCATATTTAGAACCTTTTTGTCTAATAATAATATTTCCAGCTAAAACTGGCTGTCCTCCAAAGACCTTGACTCCACGATATTTTGGTTGTGAGTCCTTTAGATTTTTAACCGAACCAGCGGCTTTTTTGTGTGCCATTATTCCTCAAACAATATAAAAATTTGACTGAAGACCTTTATAGTGATTGGCGATAGATAATCAAGAGAAAATAACACAGTTTTTAATTTTTAGCAGAAAACATCAAATAAAAAGCTGAATATATCAGATTTTTAACCATTTTCTTTAGATATAAAATCAAGAGAAAAATAAAGATAAAAAAATCTCTCATTTGAAATTGAAACTCAGAGCAGATTTCATACAATCTGAAATCAGATTTTTACCGCTTTTGACATAAAATATAAATATGCAACTCAAAGACTATATCGCCTCAAATCTCAATGATGAACAAACCGCTGCGGCTCTCCATACCAAGACATCAGCTCTGATTATCGCTGGTGCTGGAAGTTGAAAAACGAGAGTACTTACCTACAAGATCGCATATCTAATCTGGTGAAAGAATATCAAAGTAGAGAGAATCTTAGCTGTAACCTTCACCAACAAAGCAGCAAACGAGATGAAAGAGAGACTAATCAAACTTTGAGACGAGATTTCTAGCCAATCATTTACAAATGAAGAACAAAAATCTGACTCAGACTTTTGAGATTTTCTCAATAAAATGAATACAACCACTTCGAACTCAATGCAACACCTTGATCCAAGAAAACTCAAATGGATTGGGACTTTCCACTCAATTTTCCTCAAAATTCTTAAGGAAGATATCGAAAAATTAGAGATGAAGTACAATAAAAACTTTGGAATCTTAGACGCCGATGATAGTGCAAAAATCATCAGAGACATTCTCAAAAGATATGCAATGGCAGATACCTTCAAGCCTCAAGAAGTAAAAAGCTTTATTTCAAAGCAAAAAAACGAAGGAAGAACTGCAGAAATTTTCCTCAAATATAGCAACGGAAACTATGAAGATCAAATGGGGAAACTCTACCAAGAATACGAAAAGGAACTCGAAAAATCAAACAGCCTTGATTTTGATGACTTACTGCTCCTCCCCTATCAACTCTTCAAAAAAAATCCTGAAGTCCTTCAAAAGTGGCAAAACAGCTTTGACTATATTCTCGTAGATGAAGCTCAAGATACCAACTGGATCCAGTTTGAACTGATGAAAATGATGAGCTGAGAATGAGCAAACATCACACTCATTGGAGATGATTTTCAGAGTATCTATGGACGAAGAGGTGCACTTATGGAGAACTTTCTCAATGTAAAACAATACTGGCCAGATATCCAAATGTTTAAGCTCCAAACCAATTATCGTTCAAAAGCACATATCGTCTCAGCAGGGAATGCTGTCATCAAGCAAAATAAAAACCAATACGAAAAAAATATCATCGCTCATAGAGAATGAAACGACAAAATTACTGTTCTCACGTACAATACTGATATTGATGAAGCAGCAAATACAATTGACCTTATCAAACAAATGAAAGACAAGGGGAAACTGAAATCACGAGGACAGGTAGCAATCCTCTACAGAACAAACTCTCAATCTCAGAATTTTGAATCTCTTTTTGTCCAAGAAGGAATCCCGTATAAAATCTATGGAGCATTTAAATTTTTTGAAAGAAAAGAAATCAAAGATATCCTTGCCTATCTCAAAGTCATCAATAACCCATTTGATACGGTATCGCTCAAGAGAGTCCTCAATATTCCAAACAGAAAAATCTGAAAAACCTCACTTGAAAGATTAGAATCCTATGCCTTAGAAATGGGTGTGAGCCTCTATGAAATACTTCTCACCCTTTCAGAGATGGGAACGACAAAAACTATCGAACAAGAATGCTGAATCAAACTAACCACTCCAGCACTCGATGGGATCAAGGATTTTATTGAACTTTTCAATCAATTGTCAACAGCGATAAAAACACTTAACCCAGCAGATCTCACCGAATATCTTGTCAAAAAAATTGATTATAAAGGCTACCTTATCAAGGAAGAAGACAGCGAACAAACTGCAGAAGAAAAGTACGAAAACATTGGACAGCTGATCAACATGGCGAGCAAATATGAATTTTGAACCGCAAATGCAAACGAAGAAATCATCAGTTCTGGAGAAGAGTTGCTGAGACGATTTTTGGAAGAAGTAACCCTAATGGTAGATACTATTGAAAATACAGATGAGCATTCTGACGCAGTCAAGCTCATGACGATCCACTCTAGTAAAGGACTAGAGTTCCCAGCTGTCTTTATCGTAGGTGCGGAGGACAATATCTTTCCACTCGCAAACTCTCTTCTCGAACCAAAAATGCTAGAAGAAGAAAGGAGACTAATGTATGTGGCGATTACTAGAGCCAAAGACGCACTCTTCATCTCGCATGCAAACAGCAGAATGACCCGAGGTCAAACCAAGATGAATCCTGTCAGCAGATTCCTCCAGGAAATCCCAAACGATCTGCTCAAGTTCTACGACCTTACCAAAGGCTGAGGAGCCCAGCATCAATCTTCGATCACTGAATGAGCAACCGTAAGGCATAAGCTCTTTGGAACTGGATATGTGCTTGAAATACGGAATAATCTCGGAATTGTAAAATTTCACAATCCAAAATTCTGACTCAGAAAGGTTGAACTCAGATTTTTGGAAGAATGTTAAAACTCCTCTTTTTTAGAACCTAGAAAAATCTCAATATGCAACTGTGCTTTGCACCGATGGATGGGGTCACAAATTGTGCAACCCGCCTGATCACGAAAAACATTTTTGATCGTTATAAAAATCAAAACGATACCCTACAGCTACGAACTGAGTTTATGAATGCTGATGGTTTTATCATCAATCCAAGCAAAGTCATCAGGCATATCTTGACCACACCTGAACAACTCCCAATCGCTCAGATCTACTGAGGGAATGAAGCAACACTCCTGCAAACCGCCAAGATCTTAGTTGAAAAATATGCCGACCAATTCTCAGGGATCGAGCTCAATACCTGATGTCCATCAAACACCGTCATGAAATGTGGTGGTGGCTCTGATATGCTTAGGCATCGTGAAAAAACTATCACAATCATACAAAATCTTTCAAAAATCGTAAAAGAAAATTCTGATTTATCTTTTTCTGTAAAATCCAGAGCAGGACTTCATGAAGAAGATAAACCTGAACAGCTCGATTTCCTAAAAAGTATCGCACCTAGCTGCGATCTGATCAGTATTCACGGCAGAACCCTCAAACAACTCTATACAGGAGATGCTGATTTTTGATTTATACACCAAGTCAAACAAGCGCTGCCCTGCAAGGTTATCGCCAACTGAGGTATCACTTCTTATCAAATGGCCAAAGAAGTACTTGATCAACGGAAAGTTGACGGGATCATGATTGGACAAGGCGCTATAGGAAATCCCCGAATCTTCACGCAGCACCTCCCATCGCTCAGCGAAAAACTAGAGGCCATGCAAGAACACCTACTCATGATGATAGCCTGCGATCTACGATTTGAAGAATGGTGAGAAAAGGTAGATAACTACGCGATCAACCAACCAACACTCGAAGATTTAGAAAAACTAAAAAAGCTTATCGATTTCTCGAAAGAATATCGTTCAGTCGTAGAGTTTAGAAAATACCTTTTTCAATATATAAAGGGGATACCAGATACTCGTGAACGAAAACAAAAGGTCATACCTATCAAAACTGTAGGAGAACTTTTCTCTGCATTTGAAGAATTAGCCTCTCACACATAAAATTAATTATCATTACGAGATTTCACTCAAAATGGCATTGCAAACGCAGTGAAGCTATCTAGATAAAAATCAAACTTGCTGACTATAAGATCTCCACAGCTTCACCTCACAATACCTCAAGAAAAATCTGAACAAAAATCAGATTTTTTTTCTTGTTAAGACTTGTATTCTCTACAAAAAACACTATAAATCAGATAATTTACTTTTTCATATATTCATTCAAAATGCAAACGACAAGTATCAAAACGATCTATAAAAGCTACGAATCACTTATCGGAAGCAAGATCATCGTAAACGGACGAGTAAGAAGCCTCAGAGATTCAAAGACTTTTGGATTTATCGAACTCAATGATGGTTCATATCTAAAAAATCTTCAGATCGTTTTTGAACAAGAACTTGAAAATTTCAATGAAGTCGTAAAATACGGAACAGGAAGCAGCCTTCAGATTGAAGGAGATCTCATAAAGTCTGAATGAGCAAAACAAGCTTTTGAACTCAAAGCTACAAAAATAACGCTTTTAGGAGCAGCAGATGAAACATTCCCACTCCAAAAAAAGAGACACTCTTTTGAATATCTCAGAACTATCGCACATCTCAGACCAAGAACAAATACTTTTTCTGCAGTATTCAGAGTAAGAAGTCTGCTTTCTTTCGCTATTCATAAGTTTTTCAATGAAAGAGGTTTTATCCGAGTACATACGCCAATTATCACAGCAAGCGATGCCGAAGGAGCTGGAGAAATGTTCCAAATCACAACTCTAGACCTAAAAAACACACCAAAAACTGAATCTGGAGAGGTTGATTTTTCTAAAGACTTCTTCTGAAAAAAGGCAGGTTTGACAGTAAGTGGACAACTTGAAGGAGAGACTTTTGCCTCTGCCTTTGGGAAAATCTATACTTTCGGACCAACATTCCGTGCAGAAAATTCAAATACAACAAGACACCTTTCAGAATTTTGGATGATTGAACCTGAAATCGCATTTGCTGACCTCAAAGAAAATATGCAAATTGCAGAAGATATGATCAAATATGTCCTTAGATATGTTTTAGAAGAGGCTCCTGCTGAGATGGAATTTTTTGACCAATTTATTTTCCCAGGAGTAAAAGAAAGAGCTGAAAAACTAGTTAATTCAACTTTCGCGAGAGTAACCTACACCGAAGCAATTGAACTCCTCAAAAAATCAGGACAAAATTTTGAATACGCTCCAGAATGGGGTATTGATCTTCAGACTGAACACGAGAGATTCCTCTCAGAAAAGGTATTTAACGGACCAGTATTTGTAACCGATTATCCACAAGAAATTAAAGCCTTCTATATGAAACTCAACGGAGATGGGAAAACTGTTAGAGCAATGGATATGCTCGTACCAGGAATCGGAGAGCTCATCTGAGGATCTCAAAGAGAAGATAACTACGAAAAATTAACGAAAAAGATGGAAAAGCTCGAGATGTCTACAGAAGACTATCAATGGTATCTTGATCTCAGAAAATATGGAAGCGTTCCACATTCAGGTTTTGGACTTGGATTTGAGAGACTCGTAATGTACGTAACTGGTATGGAGAATATTCGTGATGTAATTCCGTTCCCAAGAACTCCTAAGAATTGTGAATTCTAAATTAGGATCTAGAAAAGAGAAATCAAAAAAATAAATTCAGATTTCTCTTTTTTATTTATATTGACTTTCATCAAAAAATAATTATTATAGCATCTAGAAAACCAAAAAAATCATTAAACAAATGAAAAAGTGTATCGTATTTTTGCTTCTGGGAGGATTACTTGTCAGTTGCAAAGCAGAGTCAACAACTATCGCATACACTGCGATCTCATCAGTAGTCATAATCGGTGGCTTCATCGGCTATGTAATCGCAGCATCAACCAGGATCTTTATAACTGAGGCGGACGAAATACTATTTAGAGACCTCTTTAAAAAAGAGAATGAAGACACGGAAGATCCTCCCGCATCTTCTCAAGCATCCTGAGAGATTAAAAAACCTCCTTGAGATTTACTCAAAGAGGCTTTTTTTAAGAAAGTCAAGGCAGAAGGAATAAATCTCCATTCTCAAAAGTCCATCAACTGATCTGCGAAACAAGGCGAAGAAATTTTTCTTGTTCCTCAGCCACACCAAGAAACATAACCAGTTTTTTCTCAGATTTTTGGATTTTTGGCTCAGAAAGCTGATAAATCTTAGCATAATTCATCACAATCGCCTGAGAAATTACCCCTTTTTTCAAAAGAGCAGTAAAAAGATTTCTAAGTTTTCTCCCATCATTAGGGAGCAAAAGCTGGAAGGTATGCATTTGCGTAAAGAAAAAAATTAAAACTGAGCAATTTTATAGTTTTTCTTTCCTTTCCTAATAAGCAAGACTCAATTAGCCACATCATTCCTTGAAAACTTCTGACCAATATCAGAAACAAGCTGCTCATTTACTGAAACCGCCCCCTGAGCAATGAGTTTCTTCGCATCTCCATTAGATTCACACACTCAAGCCAACACCAAAAGTTCCAAAATTCTGATTTCATCTTCTTGAATTCTACAGTCTCCAGTCTCTCTAGCTAAAGCCTGCAATTCATCAACAGAAAAAGCTGACAAGAGTTCCATTTTATCTCTTTCCCCAAAAAGGAATTCTGAAATCTTTTCAGCCTGCTGAGCAGCCTCCTTCCCAAAAAGAGTTTGAATTACATAATTCGCTAACTGTCTCTGTCCATACCTGAGCTCTGGCTGCTGAACGTGCTGTGCTACAATCGCCTCTATTTCTGAGATCTCTAGCAAAGTAAATGCCCTCAAAAATTTCTCTACATCAGCATCTGTAGTATTCACAAAATACTGATATACAAAATATGGACTATTTTTCTCCTGATCTAACCAAATTGCATTTCATTCAGATTTTCAAAACTTTTTTCCTGTCGAATCCATCATCAAAGGCAAGGTCATAACATAACTTTCCAGCTCGCCTTCGGTCTTTTTACGAAGCATTTCAGTTCCTGTCACCATATTTCCTCGCTGATCAGATCCTCAAATCTGAAGCTTTACACCTTCATTTTCATATAAATGAACAAAATCGTTTCCCTGCAAAAGCATATAGCTAAACTCAGTATAACTGATCCCAGACTCAGTATTCTCGAGCCTCTTTTTCACTGATTCCTTACTGAGCATAGTATTTAGCGTAATATATTTCCCAACTGTTCTATACCACTCAAAGACTGACAAATCCTTGTAAAAATCATAATTATTCACGACTTTAAATTGAAAATCCTTTCCTGTCAGTTTTTTTAAATTTTCCAAAATCTGACCAACTTGTTTGGTAATGGCTTCTTGATTATGCCTTAGTTGATCGAGTCAAAGAAAAGCTCTCGCCTCACTTTTCCCAGTTGGATCACCAATCATCCCAGTTGCACCTCAGATCAACATCACGAAAGTATTCCCCCTCTTCATAAAATTTACCGCAGCCATAAAGGTCAAAAAATGCCCAAGATGAAGAGAATCTGCAGTTGGATCATAGCCACAATAGAATTTCTCGCCTCACTTTTCATACAAATCAAAAAATTTCTCATCAGTATACTGATAAAGCAATCCACGAGCCTCCAATTCTTCTCTAAGTTTCATTCTATTATCGCTAAAAAGTAAAATCCTTCATCAAGATATACGATTTTTTGAGTAAAATGCAATCAAATCAAAAAAAATCTGTTTTTTTGTGCTTAAAAATTTGTTTTTTCAAGACTTTTCAGATATAATTAAAAAGATTTACATTTATCCAAAAAATAGTCAGAATGTGAGGGAATAATCCTGAAAGATGATATTCAGAAAAAGACGCTAAAAAAACACATCCTAATCCCCAAAAAACGGAGGGGAAATCTGATATTAGTAAAAATAAAAAAGAACTTGAAAGGAGAAACAGAGAGTTGCAGAGATTATTACCAAGTTGAGAACTAAAGAATTTTCTTAATAAAGAAGAAAATTATAAACTAAAATCAGAACTTATAAAAGAAGGACTTGTCAAAATCTATAAAATCGGTAGCCAAGCTGCTGAAAAAGGACTCTCTAATGTCAAAGAAATTACAGTAGGCAACGATTGATTTAATATAGTATTGACAGATGATCACTGAAAAAAATCTGAAGCATTTACTCTTAAGTGATTCAGTCCTTCTCTATACAGCAAACTAAAAGATTATAGTGACCACTTCTGAGTCTTTCTAAAAGAAAAGCTAAAGGAACATATTAGCTATAAAAACAAACAAAAAGGAAAAGCATATTACATACAAAAAGGATCAGAAGAGTCTTACAAAGAAAGAGGAGCAACAGAAAAAAAAGAAAGAGGAACAGCAGATAAAAATGAAATAAAATTCAAAAGTAGAGAACAAGAGCAAGAAAAGTTCGAAGATAAGAAAGCCATAGAATCAACCTCTCCCAAAAAGAAAGAAGTACTCGAGGAAATCAGCAACGTCTCAAAAGAAGAGGCTCTAGGGACAATTCCTAAAGAACTGTATGAAAAATATATAAAGAAATTCCTAGAATCTCCAGAAGTTAAAAACCTAGGTATTGAGAGGGATAAACTACTAAGGCTTATTAATCAGATTGACTCAAAGACAAATCCTGATCCAGACCTCGCCAAACTTAGAAAAGTACGAGAAAACGACAAAGATATACAGACAATGATCGATGAGAATCAAGAGAAACAATCAGATATCCTAAAAGAGAAAACTGAAGAAATAACACTAGAAAGCTGAAAAAAAGTCTTTGAAAAACTAGGAATCAAGATAAGCAAAGGAGAAGTAAAACAGTGAAATTATAAATTTATCGATGCTAATAATCCAAATATCTCCTATTATTTCAAAGTAGAAACAGGAGAATTCTTTATAAGCAATCCCGAACTCTCCCAACAGACAAAAACACTAAATTTATGATGAGAAAGGTTTAGAAAGTTCCTAAAAATCCCAGGATATACCGAATTAATGAGTCAAGCACTTTGACATAAATACCTTCCAACAGAAAGACCAGACACAGAAAAAGAGCTCTACAAAACAATCGAAAAAAATCTCAGAAATCGTATAATGTATACTATCGGAGATACTGAAGTTATTGCTACCAAAGATATCATCGAAAGAAGACAACTCGAATCGACAATTATAGCAAAAATTAAATCTGGACTTGATATCAAAAAAAACACCGTCACAGCGACAAACGACCTCTGATATTATGAGATTTTAGCACCAATTCTTAGAACATTCCAACAACCAAATCTCTCTATAGATCAATTAAAAACATTAAAAGTATTTGCAGATCGCATCTCAGAAAAGGGGCAAAGTAACGACGGAAAGGCAGGATCCGCTGAAGATGTCGTTTCCTATGAAAATTTTAGGAAAGAGATCACAACACCAAGGAAATTAATAAAATATGCGCTTAGCTGAGAACAAACCAGAGAGCTTGCAAACTTACAATGAACAAGTAAAAAATCTAAATTCGCCATAGGAATGTTTATGCAATGGCTAGAAACATCAACAGGAGCAGGTTGAAAGGAAAATAGGGTTATCGATACAGAAAAGCTTAATGCTCTCCTCAATACCCGAGATAGTCCCGATCTTGCAAACAGATGAAAATATCAATCCAGCTATAATGAATTACTAACAACTATTGAGACTTCGTACTTAAAAAAAGTCGAACCAACAGTCAGAAAGCAAGAAGTCGCCTATGCAGATAAAGTAATTTTACCAAAAATCCAAAATACACCTGCATAAAAAACAAAAAAAATCTGATTTTATTCTTTTTATCAAACTTTATGGAAATCTTTAGTTGAAAAATCAAAAAACTCAATATCAGTAACTGAGAAGGAATCGTAGCTATGCTCAATACACAAGAAGCTACTGCCTACGGAATCTCCCCTCAAGACAAAATCTCACTCATCAGAAATAAAGAAGAATATGTCGTTGATGTTGCATTTTCTGATGAACTCGAACCTGGAATCATCTGAGCAACTCAGGAATTACTAGATAATTACCCAATTATGGAAGGAGATAATGTCCTCGTTTCATTCATGAGGACAAACCCACTGTCTCTAGTAGCCATCAGAAAAAAACTCCTCTGAGAAAAACTCACTACCGAGGAAATTGACGCTATCATCGAAGATATGCAAAATAATAAACTTTCAGATCTGATTTTAGCCTATTATACCGCAACCAGCTTTTTCTACAAATCTGATCCTGAAGAACTTGCCTATACTACGAAAGCAACCGCTTATACTGGAGATATGTACCGTTTCCCAGGGATTGTTGCGAGTAAATATTGCATCTGAGGAGTATCAGGAAACGAAACCACAATGATCATCGTTCCGCTACTCGCTTCATTAGGGATCACAATCCCAAAAACCTTCTCTAAATCGATCACCTCTCCAGCTGCAACTGGAGAATGCGTAGAAGTTCTTATGAAAAGCGAATTTAAAAAATCTGAAATCATCAGACTCGTAGATAAGCACAAATGTTGCCTCGCTTGGAACGGGAATCTTAACCTCGCACCAGCAAACGATAGAATTATCAAAGTCTCAGCTCCACTTGGGATGGAGCCATATGCCAGAATGATCTCAAGTATCATGGCAAAAAATTACGCTATGGGAATCAACCATTGCTTGATCGACATCCCAGTCGGACCAACTGCAAAAGTCACAAACCAAGCCGATGCTGAGAGAATCGCAAACCATTTCAGAAATATCGGTTCAGCTCTAGGGATCAAAACAGAAGTTGCAATTACTCAAGCCATTCAGCCAATCGGAAACGGAATCTGAGCCGTTCTCCAAGTAAGAGAAGTCCTTAGAATCCTGCAACAACACCCAGAGAGAGCTCTTGATCTTCAGGGAAAAGCACTTGATTTAGCGGCTCAGCTCATCGTAATCTGTGGTCTAAAAGAAGACTACTTCTCAGCTCTAGAACTTGCTACTTCAGAACTTCTCAGCTGAAAAGCACGAACAAAGCTTCAAGAAATCATCAAGGCACAAGGAGGAGAAAAACCTGATATCAACTCCGAAGAACTTTCGCTTGGATCAGAAACCTTTGACTATACCGCACCAACCGAGGGGGAAATCAGTAGTATTGATATGAAATATCTCAATATGCTAGCTAGAACGCTAGGAGCTCCAGGAGATGCCTGAGCTGGGCTCTTTCTACACAAAAAACTTGGAGACAAAGTTCAGAAGTGAGAAAAGCTTATCACCTGCTATGCAAATTCAGTCAATAAGCTCAATCTTACAAAAGAACTTTTTGAGGAAAAATCTCCTTATACCTTCAGCTAAGCGAGTAAATAAATGATTAAAATAAAAACTGATCTCAATCTCTGAAATCAGTTTTTTTTATTTTTGAGCTAAAACTCAGATTACTTAAGTTCGAAAGTTACATTAAGACTCGCTGTAATCTTTTCTTCTCCAGCAGAAATCAATTCAGAATCAACATTAAGACTCGCTGTTGCAACAGCAGATTCCTCCATCACCGCATTTGCATAATATGGCATTGGACGATCATAAGATGAGTTTTCAGCCGAAATTGAAAGTACCTTCCCAAGCTTTTTTCATAGAAGTTTTGCCATTTGTTCTGCTTGAGCTTTCGCAGTTTCAAACGCCTTTTCTCTCGCCTTAAGTTTTGGCGTCTCCTGAGACGAAAGAGTATAATAAGTACTAGAGATCTCTACATCACCGACATGAGGCAAGAACTGAAGAATCTGATTTCATTTCTTCTGAAAATCTTCCCCCTCTAGCTTGATACTAAACAAAGCAACGGTTTTCTGTCCACGAAGCTCACGATCTCCATCTTTCCAAAAATAATCAGGAGAAGTAGTGAATGATTCTGTTTTGAGCTGTTCCGTAATCCCAAGATCAGTAAGCCCCTTTCTAAGCTGATCAATTTGCTTACTTACTAATTCTTGTGCAGCTTGTGTCGTTGCCCCAGTCTGAGCAATAGAAAAAGTAATCGTCAACTGATCTGGAGTCGCACTCGCCTCACCAATTCCAACAACACTCACACTTTTTTGCTCAACAGGACTAGGAACATGACTATTCGTAAAATAATACGTTCCAGCTAACACTCCAGCAATCACCAAAAGTAGCAATCTATCCATAGTTTTCATCGTTTCTACTCTTTTAAGAGATAAAAAAGCCTGAAATAAGCTCTATATCTACAGAGTGTAGGACTTCTGAAACAAAAGTCAAGTCAGAATTTTAGGCATAAAAATCCCCTTGAAATCAGCCTTTTTTCTCCTATACTCAAACGACTTTTATATACTGAGAGATTGAAATGAAAATCGCCTTTGTCAACTGCTGGACCATGCCATGAGGCGTAATGCAAGTGCTAAACGACCTTCTCATAAAAGCTCTCAGAAAAAACTGACCAGAAACACAGATCCAGCTTTTCACCCTCATTTCAGAACAAAAACAGCTTCATATCCCAATTCCCTGATCTCCTGAAAAAAGCTATACTATACCTATCATTCAGGCTCTACCAAATTGGCTAGCAAAATTTTTCCTCTATTTCAAAAAAAGAAAAGTCAAAATTCTGTCTTCGATCTTTGACTACCGCAACCTGATCGTTTTTTATCCTCTATTCATGAAAATTCTCTCAAGAAAGATAAAAAAACGAAAACCTGATGAAGTTCAGATTTCATCTTTCGCTATTGCAAAAAATATCGATCCAATCTGAGTCCCAACCTCACTGTACCTACACTCTCCAATGCAGTATATCCGAAGTCATTACGAGGAATATCTAGGCAAGTTTCATTGATGGAAGAAATGGCTTTTTAAGAAAATTGCTCCAAAGCTTCGCAAACGAGATCAATCCTATACAAAATTTGACACAATAATTTCTAATAGTCATTATACTCAAAAATTAGCCAAACAGATCTACGGTTTCTCATCAACCGTTCACTACCCTACTATCAGCGATCAATACCGATATATAGGTATTTCCCAAGCTCCAAAAGCATATTTTGTTTGCGTAGGAAGACTCGTGAGCTTTGTGAGAGAGTGTGAAGTCATCATCAAACTTTTCAATGAACTCAAATTGCCATTGCTAATGATAGGTTCTGGACCAGATGAAGAAAAATTAAAAAACATCGCTGGAGAAACAATCATTTTTACAGGTCGAATGCAAGACGGACTCGCCGAAACCATAAAAGAGAGCTCAGGACTCATCAATCTCACAAAGGAAAGTTTTGGAATAGGAACGGCAGAAGCACTGCTCATGGGGGTTCCAGTTCTCGGATTTGAAGAGGGTGCCAGCGCTGAACTTATTGATCAGGATTCAGGAATCCTCGTGTCAGATAAATCCCTTCCAACCCTTAAAAAAGCAATGCACGAATTTATAAGCAGAGCCCGAGATAGAAAAAAAATCTCTGAAAATATCAGATATAAACTCCAAAATAATAAATAAAAATCTGATCTCCCAACTGAGAAACCAGATTTTTCATTATTTCAAACTTTTAACCAAGCTTTCTCTTAACAGCAATCTTTCCATCTTGTCCAATCTGAGAGATCACAACATGAATCACATCTCCAACCTTGAAATGTTTATCCAATCCATCAGTGAATTTCTGACCAAGATTTGAAACATGACAAAGTCCCTGTTTTCCCTTTGGCAGTTGAACAAAAAGTCCATATGCCTCAACTCTTACAACCTTCGCATCAAAAACCTGTCCAACTTCCAAATCTGTAGCAATTTCCATGATCAGATTTTTCGCCTTTTCAATAATTTCCTGTTTGCTATGAGTCAAGAAACAAGTTCCATCATCTTCAAAGTCGATCTTAATATTATCACATTGTTCAATAATTTTATCAATAACTTCACCTCCTTTTCCAATAACTTCCTTGATTTTCTCAGGGTTGATCTTGAAAACATGAATCTTAGGAGCATATTCCTTAACAGCTTCTCTTGGCTGTCCGATAGTCTCAAGCATAAAATCCATAATCTCCTTATATCATTTACTTGCTCTATCTATAGTTTCATGGATAATCTGAAGTGTAAGTCCCTTCAGTTTAGTATCAAGCTGAATAGCATTGATTCCTTCTTTGGTCCCAGCCACCTTAAAATCCATATCTCCAGTAAAGTCCTCAGTTCCCATAAGATCATTGAGAATACGATACTTAGTAATTGTTCCATCTTCTAAATGCTCACTCATTAATCCCATAGCAATTCCAGCTACTGGCTTCTTGATAGGCACTCCAGCATCCATCAATGCAAGTGTAGAACCACAAACTGACCCCATACTTGTTGACCCTCCAGATCCTAGACACTCACTCACAACTCTGATTGAATACGGAAAGTCTTCTTTGCTCGGAATCATATTTTCAAGCGCTTTCTCAGCAAGTCTTCCATGTCAGATTTCCCTTCTTCCAGTTCCTCTCATAGCTTTCGCTTCTCCAGTTGAGAATGGAGGGAAATTATAGTGATGAAAATACTTTTGCTGCACATCATCATGTTCCATATCATCAAGCACCAAATAATCAGTTGGCCCACCAAGCGTAACTGTACTGAGGACCTGAGTATCTCCTCTCCAAAAAAGTCCACTTCCATGTACTCTAGGCAAGTTATCAATCTCACAATAGAGTGGTCTAATATCAAGCTCCCCTCTATCATCTATTCTCTTCCCTGTTTCAATAGTTCTTGATCTAATAAATTTCTTAATTGCATTGAAAACTCCCATCTTGATTTTACTTTCAGTGTATTCACTCGCCTGCTCACTCTCAGCCTTTTCAGCTGCTAGTGCCAAAGCCTCTTTTTCATACTGAGAATAGAGTTCATTAAATGGAGTCTTGGTATTCCCAGCCATCACCTCAAGTCTTTCAGCAGTCAAAACCTGATCTACCAATTGCATGGTTTCCTTAGATGGCTTATTAAAAGTGATTTCCTGAGTTTTAATCTCCAAAGTTTTCAAAAATTCTAACTGCCAATCGCATGCCTCATCAATTACTTTTTGTCCAAGGTCAAATGCCTTTTTCATCAAATCATCTGGAAATTCTTTTCCCTCACATTCAATCATATTGATAGAACCTTTCTTTCCAGCCACCAAAAGATTTAATTCTGATTTTTCCAACTGTTCAAGAGTTGGATTCACGATAAATTCTCCATCAAGATATCCTATCTGTGCAGCTCCAACAGGTCCATCAAACGGAATCCCAGCCGCCATAATAGAAAGCGAAGCTCCAATAATATGCATTACTCCAAGCCCCAACTGATGATCCAATGCAAGCGGAGTGATTGAAACTACTACATCATTGATCATCCCCTTTGGAAACATAGGTCTCAAAGCTCTATCTGTCAATCTCGCATACAAGATTGCAGTATCAGAAGGTCTTCCCTCTCTTCTTCTATATACAGCTCCAGCAATTCTTCCAGCAGCTGAATAACTCTCTCTCATATCAATCATCAATGGCAAAAAATCGAGTCCTTCTTTCGGATTTTTCTCCATAACTGTTGAGTAAAGCATCACATTTTCTCCGATCTGCATTCTAATACTCGCATCTGCCTGCACAGCCAATTTCCCCTTTTCAAGAGAAACTTCCCTTCCTTGCCAAGTCATTGATTGGCGAGCAAGTTCAAATTGTTTTCTTACTACCATTTTTTTATATTCTAAAAAATAAAAAAGTCTGAGAAAATCCGCCTCAGCACTCTTCTTCAAGATAGATTAAAAAGCAAAAAAATCTGATTTTTAGCCTCCTTTCCTGCTTTTTAATCCACCTAAATGTTGAGGGCAATCTTCACAGCAAAAGTATAGCTATTTTTTCAGATTTTGCAAGAGCTAACCAAAAATTAGGCATACTGCTCCTTGAGCTTAAAGAAACATTTTCAGCAGACCGATTCATAGCGAATATCTCCACTTCCATCTATTGCTACCTGCGCTCCTGTAAACACTGGTTTTCAATCTATTAGCCTTAAATTACACACTGCCTTCCTGCCGCAGCGACAAATCGTCTTTAATTCCTCAATACTATGCGCCAATGCTAAAAGCCTTCCACTGGCAGGGAAAGTTTTCAATAAAAAATCTGTCCTTAATCCATAACAAATTACTGGAATATCTCTCAAAATCGCAATTTCAAAAAGCTGATCAATCTGTACTTCCTCTAAAAATTGCACTTCATCTACCAAAATACACGCATTTTTTCCCTGTTCAGAAATCCTATCTAGGATAGCATCAATCCTCTCCCCCTTTTCAATAAAAGCATCAACCTTTCTCTCCAGTCATATTCTAGAAACAACACTAGCACCTCACTTACTATCAGTAGCCGGCTTTAGAATCAGCACCTGCATACCTCTCTCCTCATAGTTATATGCTACCTGCATGAGCGCAGTTGATTTCCCAGCATTCATTGCCCCGTATCTAAAGTAGAGTTTCGCCATCAAAGAATCAATCGTTAAAAATAAAAAAAGATAAAAAAGCTGACTTCTCAGCCTTTTATAATCATTATGCACTTTGCTGAGCAACCTGTTCCACACGAGCAACCGCATCCTGCTTTGAAAGTGTCAAACGAATAATACTCTCCTCAAGTGCTTTTACATCATGGGGAATCCCCGCTTCCAAAGTAAGGATATCTCCCTTATGCAAATGATAAACCTGCTCCTCTACTCAAAATTCAGCTTCTCACTCGAAAAGTTCAACAACAATTGGAAAGGCAGTTTGATGCCTCTTCATTTCCTGCCCCTTTGAAAGACAGATACGAATTTCCTTTGAGAACGGAGTATCCAAAAGAAGCTCAACCTGTGGCTTATCTGCAGTGTATACCACATTATGTATCAATGAATTAGTTTGCATTACTTATAACTAGAAAAATAAAAATCAGATTTTTTTATAAATTTTTACCTCTCAAAAACAAGAAAAAACTGATCTTTCCAATCAGCTTTTTCATCTTTTACATAGTCTAAAGTCAAAATTATCAGCACAAGAGAATAAAAAACTACTCTTTCACCTCTTGCATCTCATAAAATTCAAGAATATCTCAGATATCAAGTCTCTTTCCCATCTTCACCTTCATTCCACAATCCTCTCCCGCATTCACTTCTTTCACCTCATCCTTATTTCTCTTGAGAGACAAGATCTCTCCATTTGTCAAAATATCCTCTCCTCTGTATACTCTAAACTTAAGCTTATTTTTCACCTTTCATTCCTTAACCATTCCTCAAATCGTCATTTCTCTGGTCTCAGTATGGAAAACTCAAAGAATCTCAAGCTTCCCAACAACAACCTCTTCTTTTTCAACCTCAACCATACCAAGCAAAAGATTAGTAAGATAATCTGTCAATTCATAAATGATATCAAAGGTTTTCATCTCAATTTTGAGAGATTCAGCCTTCTTTTTGAGAGCTGCATTCATTGAGATATTAAATCAGAGCAAAATTGCTCTTGAAGCCTGAGCTAATGAAAGATCACTTTCCCCAAAATATCCAACATCACTATGTACAACCTTGATAGTAACATGCTTTGGTAGAGAAATTCCATCAACAGCCTGTTTCAAGGCTTCCAAACTTGAAGAACCATCCGCCTTCAAAATCAGTCTTAATTCTGATATCTTTGACTGATCTCCAGCCTTCAACTGAGCCAAGAACTGTTGCAAAGCTCCATCTCCCTTTGCCTTGGTCTCATTTTCCTTGATAAAGGCAATTCTCTGATTAGCCTCTTTCTCATTAGAAACAACCTCAACAATTCTTCCTGGTTCTGGCAACTCAGTAAATCCAAGAATCTGAACTGGTTCTCCTCCTGAAATTTTTGAAGCATTCTTTCAAATCCAGTTCTGCATTCTTCTAACCTTACCATAAGTGTTGTAAGCCACAATAATATCTCCATTTTTAAGCGTTCCAGTCAAGACAATCAAACTTGCAACTACTCCTTGCTTTGGATCTTTATAGGCGTCCACAACAACTCAAACTGCCTGTCTCTCAGGATTATACTTTAATTCTAGCATCTCAGCCTGCAAAAGTACATACTCTAGCAAGACATCAATTCCCTGCCCCGTTTTTGAAGAAACTCCAACAAAAGGCGTCTCTCCTCCCCAATCCTCTGGAGTCAAACCATGCTTGGCAACATCAGCTTTAATCTGTTCCATATTATTACCAGGTTTATCAATCTTAGTCACTGCAATAATAATAGGCACTCAAGCAGCTTTGGCATGATTGATTGATTCAATCGTCTGAGGCATCACACTATCATCAGCCGCAATCACAATAATCGCAATATTTGTAAGTTTTGCTCCTCTCGCTCTAAGTGAAGTAAAGAGCTCATGCCCTGGCGTATCAATAAAGGTAATCTTCTTATTATTATAATCAATCATCGAAGCTCCGATTGACTGAGTAATACCTCCAGCTTCTCAACCAGCAACACTCGTTTTTCTCAGATAATCAAGTAATGAAGTTTTTCCATGATCCACATGTCCCATTACAGTAACGATTGGAGCTCTCTCAACCTGATGTTCAGCCTCCTTATCAATATCCAAGATCTTCTGCAAATCTCACTCCATAAAACTCTGAGCATCCAAAGTTGCTTCTTTTTTCTTAAGCAAAACCCCTAAATCTTCAGCAATCAAAGATGCTGTATCAAAATCCAGACTTGCATTCAAACTTGTCATAATACCATTTGCGATCAGTTTTTTCATCACCTCAGGCAAAGGAACTCAGATCTTTTCTGAGAACTCTTTTACAGTAATATTTTCATCAATAGTTACCTCTGTTTTCTTTACAAGATTTGCTGAAGTTGTAGCTTCCTTCTGTACCTTTGGTGCGACTGGCTTATTCTCAGGTCTCTTTTCTACCCTTTTCTCAGGCTGTGAAGTATGATGTTTTTTAGCAACTCATTCAGAAAAATCTGATTTCTTTTCTGGTGCTTTCTCAGTCTGGAATCTTGCAAAATCAGCAGCTGTCGCGATAACTTTTTCCTTTGATTTATAAGTTCCCTGTCCAATTGAGATATTTCCATGCTGCTTTTTTGCTGGAAATTCTTTCTTTTCTTTTGGTTGTTCAGGAGCCGAAGAAATCTTACGAGCCTCATATCTCTGCGTAGGTTGAGAAAAACTAATTCTTTCCTGAGAAACTTCCTCACTAGAAACCACAGGGATCTGAATATTATGCAATGCAAGATCATCTTCATCTTGCTCAGGTTCTACAGTCTTTTCCTCTTGCTTTGAAAATCCAAGTCCAGACAAAAATCCGCCTCCGAATCCTAATTCATCAGATTTCAAAACTTTAGCCTCTTGAGCTGCTTTTTTAGCAGGCTGCTTTTCCTCCTTAGCAGTTTTCGCTCACTTAGACGGCAATTGATCCAAGACATACTTAATCTTTTCCAAATTCGCATCTGAAATTGTCGCAGCCTTTGCACTTAGTGGCTTATCCATCACCTTTTCATACACTTTGGCAAAAGTTGCTTTATCAATTTTAAGTTCTTCGATCACATCTACAATACGAGGCATATCCCTGCTCTATTTAATAATAAAAAAGCTGAAAAAACTGACTCTAGTGTAGTGAAATCAAGCTCATTTGCAAGGAAAAGTATCCAAGAAAAACAAAAAAAGTCCTCACAATGAGGACTTTCTTTCTCCTAGTTAATACAAGGATTTTTTCAGCTTTTTGAAACTATTTTCTAAGTTGAATAGTATCAGCTATCCAAGCTCCGATCAAGTAAGAGAATGATCTCCAATCAGTTGGAGCTGAATAATAGTGAGGTCTATTTTTCTTAGTTGCAACTTCCTCTTTTTCTTCATATGCAAGGATAGCATCAATATTAGACTTTACCTCATCTGAAGCTTTAATCCAGTTCTGGTCTCCAGAAAGTTTTGGAGATTGCTTTTTCAAAGTATCAACCAAATTATCCCAAATCTGACTTACAGCCTTTACTTTAGCGAGCTCATCACCAGTAAATGCATATTCTGATTGATAAGTGAAAACCTTGATTTCTTGTGTTCCACTTAGTTTTTCTCCATCTTCTTGTTGGATAGTAATTCTATAGAAACCTGGTTCCTTTACTCTAAGTCCTGAAAGCTGATAGCTCATTCCAGAATACACAGGGACAATTCCAGTCAAATGATAATCCTTAGAATCAAGAGCTTTCCATGTCTTAGGTTCAACAAGATTATTACTCATCTCAAGACTTACCTTGAAGCTTCCAGAGAAACTATCAATAGAACCATAAGCAGTAGTTGTTCCAGAGAAAAGAGTTTCCTTCTTCATAACACGGAATGAAAGAGGCAAATCCTTTCCTACATGATAAAGAGGTCTAAGAGAACCTACTGGTTGTGACATAAAAATCTTATGTCCACCAATAGCTACTCCATCATCTTCATTCTTTGGAGCCTTATCTCCAGTTAGTGGAGCCTTATCCCCAGTCATTGGAGCCTTATCTCCAGTTAGTGGAGCTTTATCTCCAGTTAGTGGAGCAACAACACCTGTAGTGTTTGCACCTGTAGTGTTTGAAGCAACAGCTCCAGTTTGATTTTCTGCATATACTCCTCCAAGAGTCAAAAGACCAACAGAAAGAGCAGCAACAATTGACAATTTGTTCATTTCTATCTCTAAAAGTAAAAATAAAAGACAAAAGCAGAGAATAAATAATTCCTTCAAAATGTCAAGAGAAATTCTCTAACTATTCTCTAATGAATTTCTAAATCATTAAAACCAAATCATCAACTGAAAAAATCTGAATTTAAGACGATAATCATCAGCCAAAACCTTGCTTTTCAAAAGAAAAATCATAATATAAACTCAACTTTTAATCATAGAAAATATTAAATGTGAAAACTTGACTTCAAAATACTGAAACAAAAAGGGAATGCCAGAACCTGAGAAATAACACTCAACGGTATCAAGGTTAAAACGCCAATTTTTATGCCTGTTGGAACTAAAGCTACAATCAAAGGTATGATCCTAGATCTCCTCCAAGACCAAAAATATATCTGAGATAAAATAGAGCCTATCAATCTTATTCTCGCAAACACCTTCCATCTCTATCTAAGACCTGGAAGCAAGATCGTTCAGGAAGCATGAGGACTTCATACTTTTGAAAATCGAAAAAACTGACTCATTTTGAGTGATAGTGGAGGTTTTCAGGTTTTTTCTCTTTGATTAGCAAACCAAAAATTTAACGATAAAAAACATACGCATAAAGTCGGAATAAAGCTCACAGAAGAGGGTGTAAAATTCCGCTCTCCATATGATGGAAGCAAACATATGTTTACTCCAGAAAATGTTGTAGATACGCAATGTGAACTCGGTTCAGATATCATGATGGTACTAGATGTCTGCTCTCCAGCCTGAGCCGACAAAAAAACCATTCAAAAACATATCGCTATGACACATCGCTGGGCAAAAAGAGCCTTTGACCACTTCCAACCAAAGTACGAAAACTCAAGAGGAGTACTTTTTCCGATCGTGCAGTGAGGGAGCTACCTTGACTTGAGAACTGAATCGGCACAATACCTGAGCCAATTTGCTCGAGACGGAATCGCCATCTGAGGAGTAAGTGTCTGAGAAAGTAGAGAGCTTATCGAACAAGTCGTAGCTCACACAACTCCTCTCCTCCCAAATGATAAACCAAGATACCTTATGTGAGTGTGAACTCCTGAAGATTTGAGATTTGCGATTGAGCATGGAGTAGATATGTTTGACTGCGTAGCGGCAACAAGACTCTGAAGACACGGAATAGCTTTTTCAGACCAAGGGAACATAAAAATCACAAATTCTGAATTTAGAACAGACTTTTCTCCTCTAACTGAAGGTTGTGACTGCTATACCTGCAGAAACTTCTCAAAAGCTTATCTCTGCCATCTCATCAGAGAACAGGAAACCCTATGAGGAACCCTTATCTGACTCCATAACATCGTTTATCTAAACAGGATTTTAGAAGATTGGAAAAAGGATTTCTAAAACGGGATCTTATGAAACTCTACTATCTTTTTTAAAACCTTAGTTTATCTATTGACTTTCTATACAAAAAGGTTATCATCTTATAGCAAACAAAAAAATACCGTCATGAATACAAAAACACCCCAAGAAATCTTCAGAGAAAAGTATGAAGATATCATCACACCTTTAACTGAGTTAAAAATCACGAGTACAAACACAGCGACCGCCACTATCGTTTTTGCCATATCCTTTACAATTGGGATACTAAGCACTGGCAATAAGAGAGTTGGCTGCCTAACTATCGCAGTATTTGTGGTCGCATCTACTATCGTAGAAGTTAGGAGTTTTTTCAAAAACTTTCGCTATCTCAGAGAAAATGAAAAAAGATTCCTAGAAATGAAGTCAAACCTCTATCATATCGCTGACACTAAAGACTTCGAGGAAATCAAGGAACTCACCAATTTCTATGATAGACTACAATGAACTCCAAAAAAAACTAAAAAGCTCTCTACACTAGGGAGCTTTTTCTTAATTTTCATCTAAACAAAAAGGAAGAAAATCTGATTTTTCTCCCTTTTTTACCATATTGAACAAGAAAACTATCTCTTATACACCTCAATGGTCCAATTTCCTGCGGGAAGTTTGTTCGCTCTAATCCATGGATTCAAATTTCTTACTTCTAGATAGGTATATCCATTAGCGACAGCCCACGCTGCAAGGTTATCAGTTTTCCCAAGACTAATCTTCTGAGTTTCTGGAAGCTGATATTGACTTCCCCACTTAGAAACATCAAAATACTGATCTAAATTCTCAAAAATCTCCTTCATCGCAAGAATCCTAAAGACATACCTATAGGTTTCATTATTCAAATACAGATCATAATAGTTATTTTGATATTGATACGCCATATCACTAGAGATACCATTAGAACCTCTATTATAAGCAGCCATAGCTAACCCCCAATTTCAAAACTTCTCATAAGATTTTTTGAGATATTCAATAGCTGCATTTGTTGATTTCTCCAGATGGAATCTCTCATCGATAAGATCATCAACCCTCAGTCCATATCCCTTAGCTGTTGAAGGAATAAACTGCCAAATACCAGCCGCATTTGCAGAACTCACAGCAGTTTCTCTTAATGCAGACTCTGCCAATGCCAAATAATACAAATCCTTTGGAAGACCAGCAGCCTCCAACTTTTTATCTATAAAAGGCTTAAAAAGCGGAGCTCTTTTCCAGATAATCTTCATCTGAGCTTCATTCATCTGATTAACCGCAACTTCTCTATCAAATCTCTCAATATTAAACTGATGCGTCTTGTCAAATGGAATTTTCTCTCCGGCAAGTGTTTTTTCTAGCTGAGGACTCGTAGAAAACCATCCAAATACATTCCCTGCCAAAAGTCAAATTCAAAGTACTCAAAAGCTAAAAATAACCACAAGGAAAAAAGATTTTAAAGTCAGATTTTTTTTCATTTTTTGAAATCAGATCTTTGCCATACTACTTCAAAACGATATAAAAATTATCTTCTAGAGTATAGATATTCGTTTTTATTTTACAAGAATTTTTTTAAATCAAAAAATCGCCCTTTTCCAAGAGCGATTTGCATAACAAGATTACAATCATCAATTATGGAGTAGTAGAAGACGTAGCTCATACCTGTCAAAGTATTCGGAATATCATACTCACCAAGAGCCACGAAACCGCAATAAATCCAAGTCAAATAGCTGACTGCTTAAGAATCGTCATTCAAGCACTAAATTTTTTATCATCTCAGTTAGCAGTTACCATCTGGAATCCTCACCAAAGAAGCAATACAAATACAATCAAACTCAATATTGAAAGCACCCAATTAATAGTTTTTTTGATAACAGATTCTAATGTATTTTTCTTATCAGAACCATCCGTCCCAGCTACTCCATTAATCCCTACGGCATTCTCTGAATTGATTCAAAATTTATACCCAGTATCCGCAGATACGAACCCAAAACTTCCTACTAGAAGCCCAAGTCCCATCATAAAAGCTGCAATTTTTTGTTTCATTTTCTGTTTACTATAGAAATAAAGATTCGTATTCCATACTAACTTGTAACTCCAGAAATCACCCAGAAGATCATACTAACAATCAACCAAGAAGCAGCAATAAAAGCTAGTCCAATACCTGCCTGCTTAAGAATAGTTTGCCCTGCAGCGAACTTTTTATCATCTCCAGCAGCAGTCACCATCTGGAATCCTCACCAAAGAAGCAATACAAATACAATCAAACTGAGCATTCCAAGGATCCAGTTAAGTGTCTTTTTAATCACATCAATAAGACTACCTCCTGCATCTTGACCCGCCCCAGCAATTCCACCGATATTGCTAGTATTACTATTGTTGATATTAAAACCAGCTGTAACATTTGGTGTATTACCACCTGGCTGTTGAGCAGATACAAATCCTAAGCTTCCTACTAGGAGTCCAAGTCCCATCATAAAAGCTGCAATTTTTTGTTTCATTTTCTGTTTACTATAAAGAATAAAAGCAGATTAACACATTAAGTATATTCAGAAAATCAAATAAAGCAAATTTTTTCATCTTTTTTTCTTTTCAATTGCAAAGAACAACAAAATCTCTACAATAATCATCAGATTTATCTTTCTTTTTTCATAAAATGCAAAAAATCCTGAAAGGGATCTCTATCTATAAAATCTGATACGGAGGAATCTGAATCTGATCACTCCCAGATGGGAAAAAAGTTCTCGTAAAAGGGGGCGCTTTACCAGGAAGTATTGTAGATATCCGTGTTATCAAATCAAAAAAGGATTATATCGAAGGTCATCTACTCGCTATCAAAAAATATGATACTTCATTACTCAATGGGAAGCCAATTTGTACTCATTTTTTTTCTCCATTTCAGGAAAATACAGTAGAACAAGCACCTCATAAGATCTGATGTTGAGGATGTAAATGGCAAGTCATGAACTACGAAGCTCAACTAAAACTCAAAGAAAGTATCGTTGAAGACGCTTTCTCAAAACTTTCAAAAAAACAAGAAATCTGATTTTTGCCAATTATCTGATCACCACTCCAAGAAGGCTACAGAAACAAAATTGAGTTCAGCTTTGGAGTCTACAAACAATTAAATGAAGAGTTTAGAAAAGCAAAAAAATCTGGTCAAAGCGAAGAAGAGCTTATCAAAACTGGATACACAAAATATGAAATTAATTCTGAGTTTAACCTTGGTTTTCATAAGCAAGGTGAATTCAGCAAAATCGTGGATGTTGATCACTGTTGATTGATTAGCACAAAGGCAAATCAGATTTTTGAACATATGAAAAACCTCTGCCTATGATCAAACCTACCAGTCTACGATCAGAAAAATCACCAAGGATTCTTTCGTCATCTCGTAATCAGAGAGGGCATAAATACAGGTCAACTCCTAGTGAATCTATCAGTCTCTGACGAAAACCTTAAGGATCAAGAACAATCTCATCACCGAGAGCAGTTCCTCGAAACCATAAAAAACGATCCCCTTCTCAAACAGCAGGTTACCACTATGGTCATCAGCTATAATAACGGACTGGCAGACATTGTAAACGCACCAGAAGTTGAAATGAAAACATTCCGAGGAGACGGATATATTTATGAAAAACTCGATTTTACACAGCTCCAACACACCCAAGAAGAATGCCTTGTAAACTTTAGAGTTTCACCTTCTTCCTTTTTCCAAACGAACACTCTCGGAGCTCAAAAACTCTTCTCAACTGCGATAAAAATGACTGGACATATTGAAGGGAATATCCTAGACCTCTACTGCGGGGCAGGAAGTATCGGACTTTCTCTCCTAAAACAAGGACTCGGAGAAGAACTTATCTGAGTAGAAATCGTAGAAAAAGCAATCATCGATGCGAGATATAACGCAAAAATCAATGGAGTTGAGGACAAATGCTATTTCGTTGCATCACCAGCTGAAAAAATGCTGATTAACTTCCCAGAACTAAAAGAAAAAATTCAGAATATCTGACTCGTTGTCATCGATCCACCTCGCGAATGACTTCATCCGAATGTTATCAAATACCTTTCTGATCTCAAAAAAGAGTATGATTTCAAACTCCTCTACATCTCATGCAATCCAATCACGATGGCTAGAGATATAGAACTCCTAGTTGAAGAAGACTTTAAGTTTCAGAAGATTCAAGCGGTTGATATGTTTCCTCACACTCATCACATTGAATGTATTTCAGTGCTGAGTTAAAGGAATAGACAAACGCAAGAGAAAAGAGATGCTGTGGCATCTCTTTTTGTTTATGTCTGCAGCATAGAGTATCTCGTTAGAGATGGTTGATAACAGCAATAAAAATATTTTCACAGAAACACTTACTGTAAACAAAATAAAAAAGAAAAAAATCTGATCTCATCAAAGTACCCAACGATTTTTTTTCTAAAAACAAAAAATATGTTCATCAGCGAACATAAGAGTTATTTAATGGTGGGCATAGCTGGACTTGAACCAGCGACCAAAAGATTATGAGTCTTCTGCTCTAACCAACTGAGCTATATGCCCATACTAGTACCCAGATTTATTAGCACAATTAATGGTGGGTGATATAGGACTCGAACCTATGACCCCCTGCTTGTAAGGCAGATGCTCTAGCCAACTGAGCTAATCACCCATTAAAATGGCGGTCTTACGGGGAATCGAACCCCGATTAGAAGATTGAAAGTCTCCTGTCCTAGCCGTTAGACGATAAGACCACTAAAGTTAGAAGTGGCGGGATGGAAGGGACTCGAACCCTCGACCTCCTGCGTGACAGGCAGGCGTTCTAGCCGGCTGAACTACCACCCCAACTATAACTATCATCTAACTTAAATTACAAATGGAGCCAGCTGTCGGAATTGAACCGACAACCTACCGCTTACAAGGCGGTTGCTCTACCTATTGAGCTAAGCTGGCATAAAGTCCAATACTGGACTTAGATCTCTATTTCTTCAAAGTATCAAATGCTTTTGAAATTCTAGACTTTTTTCTTGAGGCATTTCTCTTCTTGATAACACCAACCTTTGCAGCCTTATCAATAGCCTTGTAAACATTTGCTAGATCCTCAACAGTCAAAGCCTCTTTAGCTTCAACTCCCTTAAGGAATTTTTTCATAGCCATCTTCATTCTAAGTTTGAAATCATAGTTTCTCTTAGCAAGAGTTTGAGATCTATTCATAGCTTTGATTGCTGACTTCTTAATTGGCATTGAAAAAATTATCAAATATAAAGAGTATCAACTCTCCGAGAGTGGGACTCGAACCCACGACCCAGTGGTTAACAGCCACTTGCTCTACCGACTGAGCTATCTCGGATTGGCGATAGTGATTACTATAATGAAATCAGACCCATTTTCAAGAGATTTTTTACTTTTTATACGACTTTTTTCATTCAATGTCGAGTTTCCAAAGTCTGAGTCTACCAAACTACGAAGTTCAGATTTTCACACTCATAAGATAATCAAATACCGGGAACAGGACTTGAACCTGCACACCGTAAGGCACTTGGTTCTAAGCCAAGCGTGTCTACCAGTTCCACCATCCCGGCATAACTGACTACCTTATGTATAAAAATCAAGATACTCGGGAGATAGGACTCGAACCTATAACCCTCAGATTCAGAGTCTGATGCTCTACCAATTAAGCTACTCCCGATTAATTTGGTTGCGGAGGATGGAATTGAACCACCTATCTTCGGGTTATGAGCCCGACGAGATACCGTTTCTCTACTCCGCAATCACACTCCCTGGGGAACCAGGATTCGAACCTGGACAAACGGAGTCAAAGTCCGGTGTCCTACCATTAGACGATTCCCCATCCACATATGATGACGATTTGCTTTATATCTTTTTCACTTTGTTTTTCAAGAGGAAGTGATAGTTTTTTTATTCCCCTTGTAAATCCCTAGTCAATCACTACACTATTGAGCACTATTGTTTAATTTTAGACTATTTTCAATGGATTTATCAGCAATCATCAATAAAGTTCAGGAGCTCCATTCAGATTTTTCTTTTGATGAAATTGCAGAAGTGTGCTATGAATATCTCGCACAATTTTCAGAAAAGACCAAGGAAGAAACGAAAGAAAAAAGCCTCAAAAAATATCTTACAAAAGAATTTTGAGTTCAGCGAGAAGGTTTACCAGAAAAAAATTCTGAAAAACTGAGCTCATTCTCCTCTATCCCAAGACACCTTTTCAATTACACCAACAAAAAATCTGCTGATTATCTCATAACCATCAAAGGCCTCTGCAAACAGCTCGGCTCAACAATCCTCTTTGAAGACGCCGAACTCAGAATCAAACCTGAAGATAAAATCGCACTTGTAGGGAAAAACGGTGCAGGAAAATCAACTTTTCTCAAAATACTTCTCAATCCAGAACTCGCTGATCACGGAGAGATTGATATTTTAAAGGATACAAAAATCTGATTTCTCTCACAAGATTTATTTCGAGAATCCAGAGAAAGGACAGTATCAGAGGAGATGCTAACAACATTCCCAGAGATCACAGCCAAAGTCCAAAGACTCGAGGAAATCAAGAAACTTTTGGACGAAAATCCAGAAAACTCAATCGAACTCATTGAGGAACAAAATGAAATTATCGAGCGAATGCTCCTCAATGAAGCCTATCAAAAATACGACCTCCAACAGGAGATTCTCAAATATTTCGGATTCAGTAAAGAACAACTGAGTTTCAAAATTTCGCAGCTCTCCTGAGGAGAACAAACAAAAGTCCAAATCGCCAAATTTTTACTCCAGGATGTCGACCTCTTAATTCTTGATGAACCAACAAACCATCTAGACATTGAGGGGATTCTCTTTATTGAAGCATTCTGTCAAATGCGAAATAAGGCACTAATCTGTATTTCTCATGATAGAAAGTTCCTGGGTTCTACCTTCAATAAAACTGTAGAAATAAAAAATAAAAAACTGAATCTCTATTTTTGTTGATATGAAGATTTTCTACTAGAAAAAGAAAAAAGAGAAGAGATTCAACTCAAAAACTATACTGCCCAGCAAAAATACCTCGCTCAGCAAGAAAGATTTATCGAAAGATTCCGCTACAAATCCAGTAAAGCCTCGCAAGTCCAGAGCAGAATCAAAATGCTTGATAAAATGGATAAAATCGAGGCTCCAGAACTAGAATCATCAGCCCACAAACCAAAACTCCAGGTCACACGAAGGCTCCCAGAGACACTGATCAGGATTTCAGAGCTTCAAGTTGGATACTGAGAAAACACACTCGTCTCTTTACCAAAAAACCTTGAAATTACAAAAACAATGAAGATCTGAATCATTGGAAAAAATGGTGCCTGAAAAACAACGCTTTTAAAGACAATTTTGTGAGAATTAGAACCTCAATACTGAGATATTTGGATCCATGAAAAAGTAAAAATCTGATTTTACTCACAGATTGCAGATGATCTAGACTTTAACGCAACTGTCACAGAAGAGCTTGTCTGACCTGGAGTTTCATTCAAAGAAGCAATGAGCTTCCTCTGAGCTTTACTCCTCGATCCAGAAAAAGCTGAGCAAAAAATCTGAAGTCTCTCAGGAGGAGAAAAATCAAAAGTAGCACTAGCAAAAATGCTACTTGCACACCCAGATATCGTTGTAATGGATGAACCAACCAACCATCTGGACCTCGGTTCAAAGGAAGCAATAAAAACAATGCTTGCGGACTTTAATGGCGTGAGCTTGATTGTTTCACATGATAGAGATTTTCTAGAAGCAACCTCAGATCTCCTCCGAGTCATCAAAGACAAAAAACTCACAGTTTTCCACTCTTTTGAGAGAGGGTTTGATGAAATGAAAAATTAAAAAAAATCTGATTTTTTGATTGTTTTTATCATAAATATCAGTATGGTATAGTATAATACTTTATATCCAAAACAACAGTATGCAAAAGGGAAAACTCATCGTCCTCTACGGTATCAATAACCTCTGAAAAACAACACAAGCCCACCTTCTCATCGACCGATTGAGAGCAAGAGGACTTCAAGCCGAATATCTTAAATACCCGATTTATGACTTAGCTCCCTCTTGACCATTACTCAACGCCTATCTCAGAGAAGGTAATCCAAATCATCTTTCTTCATCAGAATTTCAACTTTTACAAGTGATCAACCGCACACAGTACGATTCTACATTAAAAAATAAGTTAGAAAACTGAATCTGGATCATCGCAGAAGACTACACTGGAACTGGTATCGCACGAGGAACTGGAGCTTGATGAGACCAAGCTTTCCTCGAAAAAATCAACTCTCACTTACACAAAGAAGACCTTGCCTTCTTCTTTGATGGAGAACGCTTCAGCTCTGGAATTGAAAAAGTTCACCAACATGAACAAAATAACGAACTAATGAATAAAGTAAGACTTGTTCATCAAAACTTAGCTCAAAAGCTATCTCGAGAACCAATCAATGCAAATCTTTCCATAGAAGAAATTCAATCCCAGCTGCAAAAAATCATCTCAGAAAAATACTTGTAATCAAAAATCCCTCAAATGAGGGATTTTTATGTAGAGAAACACTAGAATCCTTTCTATCGCTTGAGAAAAAGAGTGGAACTAAACCTATCCTATCTCAATTCCAATCGGACAGTGATCAGAACCCAAAACTTGATCGTAATGCACCATTTTTCAGATCTGATCTAAACAATTTTCACTTACCCAAAAATAATCCAATCTCCATCAAACATTTCTTGGCCTCGCTCCAGCTCTATAGCTCCACCAAGTATACTTCTCTCCTAAATCAGGATTCTGAAGCCTAAAAACATCAATAAGTCAGATTTCTTCCATTTTGTCCATCTCAGCTCTCTCAATTGGTAGAAATCAGATTGAATTCTCATTTTCCTTTGGCCTCGCAATATCAATTGGACGATGACAGATATTAAAATCACCAGTTGTGATTACCTTTTTTCATTCTTTAACTTTCTGAGCAACAAACTCTTGATACTGCTTGTAAAAATTCAGCTTATAAGTTAACATCTCTGTTCCATCCGCCCTATCTCCTCCATTTGGAAAATAAATATTCAAAAGCAAAAAATCTGACCATTCAACGGCAGTTACTCTCCCATCATCATTAAAACATAGAGGATCTTCAAAAGCATTATGCTTTACTGAAATTGGAAGCGACTTTTTATAAAAGATAGCAGTTCACGCATATCCAGGTCTCTCTGAACGATGCCAAACATACTCATACTCCTGCATTGCAAACCTTACCTCAGTTGGCAATTGATGTTCAAAGGCTTTCACCTCCTGCAGACAGAGAATATCAGGGTTCTTCTGCTTTATAAAATCAAGAAAGCCCTTTTGAAGCACAGCTCTAATCCCATTAACATTTCGAGAAATAATTTTCATTCCACAAGACAAAATAAATTAATACCAATCTTCCTGGATTCCTGCTAAAATTTCAGGTCCATTCTCAGTAATCAAAACCGTATATTCCCACTGAGCTCCTAAATCTCCCTTTTTACAATAAAGATTCCAATCACTTTCATGATAAACCACATCATCAGACTCTACCGCTGTGATAGGCTCTAAAGCCACAACCATACCAGGTTTCCATTGGATTTTTTTCATAGCAGCAGTAGGATGATTCATGAAATAAGGCAGCTCATGAACATCTGTTCACACCCCATGTCCACTCAAGCTTTTCAAAACGCTGAATCCTTCATTAGTAATATGATTATAGACTGCCTTAGAATAATCATACGCGAAACCTCCAGTCTTGATAGTCGCAACTCAACGATCTAGTGCTTCTTTAGTAACCTTAATCAGCTGAGCTCCCAAAGGATTTACACTTGCATCACCAACAATCAAGCTAATAGCAGAATCAGAAACTCACTTTTTATAAATAATTCCAGCATCAATTTTAAGCAAATCTCCATTCTTCAAGATAGTATGATCAGGGATCCCATGGACCACACAGTCATTTACAGACAAACAAAGATTCGCAGGAAATCCTTCATATCCCTTAAATGCTCAAACCAAATTCCTTTCATCAAGCCAAGCCTGAGCCAACTCCTCAAGTTCCAAAAGCGTCATTCCAGCCTTAGTATGCTCCTTAAGATAGTAGAGATGCTCATTGAGATATTTACAAGAATCAGTGATATTCCTGATTTGTTCAGGAGTTTTGATCAGATTTTTTATCATTTTTTAACACAAAAAATAAACACACTAAAAACTAAAGGATAATACTCTAATGAGAACCTGTAGAACCGAAACCACCAGTTCATCTCTCAGAACTATATACTTGATCAAAAGTATCAAAAAGCTGCTCATCCACCTTGATCTCTACCTGAGGAATCTCAGCAGTTCCATACTGAGCTACTCACCAATAATGCGGAGCAAATTCCAGTTGACAAAGTCTCGTATATTGTTGAATAGTTACTGGATTTTGAGTAAAATTATACAACTGCATCAAATACTCTCCTCTATAGTCCGAATCAATCAATCAAACACTATTTGCTAGCAACAGTCCATTCTTAAGCGGAAGAGAACTTCTCGCATACATCTTAGCACACCATCCTGTAGGAATAAAGGTCTTAATTCAGCTTTTTACTAATTTAAGCTCTCCAGGCTGCAGAGTAAAAGTCTCATCCGCTTTAATATCCCAACACATCGCTTCAGGCGACTTTTTTTCAGGGATCAATTCCTCAGCACGAGCACAAATAATAATAGACTGCATCAAACTTTTATACTTAAATAAAACCTTCCTCATTCTACAAAACTCGATGCCTAATACAAGAGAAAAACCGATCAAAAAAAGGAGAGGTTAACCTCTCCTTGAATTTCGCATTGTTTGCGATTTACGGATGCCTTTAGGAACAAACTTCATTCTTTTTTGAAGTTCAATCGCCTTAAGAGATTCAACACGAAGCTGTTTCCTCAATACAGCGACTCCATCAGGAATCTGTTTGTTCTGTCTAATTTGCTGATTGGAGGAAACCTTTCCCCGCGCTCCAAAAATAAACGTTTGCCCCAGAACCGGGTCAAACACAGACGGAATTGCACCTTGTTGGACCATAATTTTTAGTTTTATGTTTAACTTACCTAATATAAGTCTTTTGAGAGAAATGTCAAGACTTTTCTCCTTGCATTCAATAAAGCAAATCACTATCCTAATAACAATCAAAAAAATCTGAATTTTCATCTCCTTTTGTATACATTCTCATGCTCATCTATCTTGAAAAAAAAGCAAAATCCTATCCACAAACCCAGAAAATCCTGAGCAAATTCCCCAACGCTCAAATCCTAGAAATCGACCACTACAAAAACATCTTTGATAAAAATATCTGAGATCAAAACCTCGCTCCAGCCTTCATCATTGCAAAACAAGAGCATATCCCACTTTTACCAGTCCCAGAAAACTACGGACGAACGGGGAAATCCTTCTTCTTTAAAACAAGCCTTAACTGCGTTTATGACTGTGAATACTGCTACCTCAAAGGGAACTTCAAAACAAAGTATTCCGTGCTTTTTGTCAATTATGAAGAGATAAAATCAGCGATTAGTGAAAAAATCAACTTTCTCAGAGAAACGGAAAAATACCAATGACCAATAAGTTTTTATGCAAGCAACTATTCAGATATCCAGGGAGTCGATAGCTTAACTGATTTCAATCAGGTTTTTATTCCATTCTTTGAGCAATTTGAGAACGTATTGATGGAGACTAGAACTAAGTCTCCGAATATTTCCTCAATCCTGAGCTGCAATAATGGGATTCCTCCTAAAAATACAGAATTCTCATTTTCCCTCAATCCAGAATCCATTATCAAAAGATATGAGAAAGGAACCGCAACTCTAGAGGCGAGAATCTCTGCTATCAAAACGCTTATAGAAAAAGGTTACAGAGTCTGACTCAGATTTCTTCCCCTCTTACCCGTTGAAAATTATGATTTTCTTTATCGTGAACTACTAAAAAAATTAAAATCTGAACTCAATTTTGATCAGATTTCTTCGATTTTTATCGCCTCTCTCATCTACAATCCTTGAGATTTCAAAATTATGCAGAAAAAGAATCCAAATTCTGACCTACGACCACTTATCAGTCCTCAAGAAAACTGACTAATCAAGATCCCTACATCAACTCGAGAACACTTCCTAAAAATCTTTAGAGAAGAACTCCCAGATCAAGAGATCCTCTTTGATTATGTATAAAAGTGCAAATTCTTATTTGACTTTTTAAAACATTTAGATATAGTAAAAAACAACAAACAAAAAATAATTTAGCTATGATATTTATCATTATTATAGGTATTGTACTTATTGCACTATTTTGGTATGAGCAATTAGATACCGCGCTCTTTATCACCAATATGTACTTAACCTATCTCATCTATGACCTTTGGGCAATAAGCTTTGAAAATAAGCTCTGGTCCCACATGAGCAACCATACAATAGAACTCCTCGTTCTGATAGGACTTTCTGCACTATTATTAGTGCTCTATCTGGCAAACATCAAAGTAGCTCTCGACATTCACCAAAAGGGCAAAAACAAACACTCTACCTAAGCATCTTATGGTAGAGTTTTTCTAAAAGAAAAAATCTGACTCTCCTCTTTTTTATAAAAAAAACTCCTGTCTACACAAGACAGGAGTTCATCTTTAACACTGTTCCGCATCAAAGAGCAATTGCTACAACAGCATTCTCCTTCTGAAGAACTTCTAAGAAGAGGTCCTCATCATCTATAGATTTGCACCTCTCATCTAAAAAGAAGCGACGCATTTCCATAAGATGGAGAAAACTCCCCTCTTCAAGCTGATACCACTTACCTCCTGGTTGAACAGAATTCTCCATCCGAGTATAGAAGGTCGCTCGATAATAGACAAAACTACCTTTAACCTTCTTCCAAGAGGATGCAATGCGATAAATTTGAAGTTTCCTAGAGAGCTCAACATCTAAACGATCAATCTTAGCCTGATACTTTTTAGGGAGTTCCCATTCCTTCACATTTCTCATAACGACGAAATAGTTCTCAAACTCTCTAAAAAAACGAGATACTCTAAAAACCGCATATCTTCCAAAAAGATTCCGATCTTCATCACGCATTTTTTTAAGTCTTGAAATCTCTCTCCTAAGATGTTTTTTTAACGAGCGCTTACGACGAGAATACGAGGACCTTTCTTGGATAATAAACTTAAAATCCTGAAAAGCCTCTTGATCCAAAAGTCTCTGGAGGAAAGAAACTTCCTCCTTGTTTTTGATTGGCTGTCCTTTATGTTTCATATGATTTAAAATTTTTTATTTCCTCAAAAACAAATAATACATATCTAAGAGAAAGAGTCAAGAGAAAATAAAAAACAAGACTATATAATAAAAAAGAAATCTGACTCCAGACTTCTTTCTCTTGTTTTAAAACTGTTTTTCTTCCTCTTCTGAGGTAATATCTTGGTTTCTAGCCTTCATAAGCGGGAACATCACAACATCTCTGAGATTTTCCTGTTCTGTCAAAATCGCCAAAATCCTCTCAAGTCCCATACCAAATCCTGACTGAGGCGGCATTCCATATTCCATCGCCTCAACAAATGCGTCATCTCCACTTGTAGCTTCATCATCTCATTTTTTACTTGCCTCAGCCTGAAGATCAAAGTTCTCCTGTTGCAAAATTGGATCTACAAGTTCAGAATATGCCTTACAGATTTCCCATCCATTCACCAAAAGCTGAAATTGCTCAACAATCTGCTCATCAGCATCTGAAACTCTCGCCAAAGGCTGCATAATTACTGGATAATTATAGATGAATGCTGGACCTACAATCTTTGGTCTCAACACCTTTTTGTACAAATAGTCAATAAGCGTAGTGGTTCCCATATTTTCCATGCCCTCAAAAGTAATTCCCTTTGCCTGAATATCTGCTCTAAGCTTATCTGCATCATCAATCCCATACTTAGAGATATCAAGTCCACTAGCCTCATTTACCCCTTGAGTATAATCAATTTTCTCCCAAGGAGTTGTAAAATCAACCGTTTTCTCAATTCAGTCTTTATCTTTTACCTTAAGCTTCTTTTCTAGCCCAAGATGCTCAAAAAGATAATCAAACATCTCCTCAGTAAACTTCATATTATCCTCATAATTCCAGTACACAGCATAATGCTCTACCTGAGTAAATTCCTGGACATGAGAAGGATCAGATCCCTCATTTCTAAAATCCTGACCTATCTCAAAAACCTTTTCAAACCTACCAACAGTCGCTTTTTTAAGAGAAGTTTCAAAGGCAATTCTCAAATATACATCAGTATCAAAATCATTGTGATGCGTAATAAAAGGCCTTGCGGCAGCTCCAGAAGCTGCATTATCTAAGATTGGAGTTTGAATCTCAGTAAATCCTCTAGATCTATAAAAATCCCTCAAAACCTGATAAAACTTTGACTTAAACAAAAATCTCTTATAGGTTTCAGGATTCATCGTCATATCCAGATACCTCTTTCTATAAAGCTCCTCCTGATCATTGAGTCCATGGAATTTTTCAGGCAAGGGTCTGATCGCCTTAGACAAAAATTTGAATTCTGAAACAAAAATCGTAAGTTCTCCCTTATGTGTCTTAAAAACTTCCCCCTTTACTCCGATAAAATCTCAGAGATCAACCATCTTCTCCATGAATTTATATGCCGAGAGTTCTCCTGATTCAGTATCAGCATTTTCAAGCACATCAACAGCAATATCCTCACTTTTCCCATCAGAGTTAGTAATCGTCTTAAGAATCTTACAGTGATCTCTATGAAACATCAACTGAATCTGATCGCTACTATCCAAAATCTTAGCAAATGCAAGCTTTCCATGAGAACGATATAGCATTACTCTACCGGCAGTCTGAACTTGCATCTGAGGATTCAAAACCACCTCCTCACTATCACGAAGTGTTTGCCCCTCATACTGCGCAATAATATCACTAATAAGATCCTTCTTCTGGAAACTCTGAGCATAGGGATGAATCCCCATTTTTTTCATTTTATGAGTTTTCTGTATTCTCACTTCCTTTTCTGACAAAGTTATTTGGCTCATATCATTACAATTATTAGTAAAAATCCTAAATCTGAGCTTAGCTATTTTCTCTATTTTTTCAAGGACTAATCAAAGAAAAACTATAAAAAGCTAATCGTATCTATAATATTTTCTATTACTCCACTCGCATAACCATCAAATTGGAGATATAGCACTCCTTTCACATTCCAAAAACAGAAATAATAATGAGCATTTTGATCAGATTTCTTAATGAGTTCCTGCTTTGCATCTATAGTATCCTGCAGAAATATAAAATAAGGAACGAGTTTATTATCAATTATTCTTTCCCCTGTAAAAACCTGCTCAATACGATCAGATCAAGGGATTATTCCCGTTTTACATACTGTTTCAAGCTGCTGTAGAACAGATAAGTCCTGTCAGATTTCATTTCTGAGTGTGATCCCCTTTTGATCATCTAAGCTAAAAAAACGCAATGAAAAGCTTTCGCCATAATCTGAAAAGTTCACATCTTTTAGTTCACGAGGGAGCTCAAAAGAAAAAAAATCTGAAACCTTAACTACTGGAGAATCGAGCTCAATAAAATAATTATTCCATAATATAACAAGAGGATTTTCGACTGCATATTCAGAAAAACTTCAAATTCTAAGGTCTGATTGGTGTTTTTTGAACAAAGGGAAGAAAGAAGAAAAAAAAACAATAGCTAAGATTCCACCGACTCCAAGGCAAATTTTTCGCATATATAAAGATAAAAGAATAAAACAAATGGAGAAAGTTTTTACTTTCTCCATTTTCGCATTAACTAGATGGGATATAAGAATTCAGTATTAAAAATCAAGCAAAAAGAAGAAAAGGCAAAAAAGAAAGAAATCTGATTTTTTTCTTTTTTCAAAAAAGAAGACATTGACATTCCCTCAAAAAATATTATAAAATACGAGAAAATAAAAAAATAGAAAAACATGGAAATAAAAAAACAAACGGAAACAAAAGAGAGGGGAAATGATATTCACAAAAAAGTCGCAATGTTACTTCTAGAATCACCGCTCGAAACAATCAGCATGATGAAAATGCGAAATAAATTTGAGCAAGCACTCTACCAACTACGGTTAAACAAAATCGGACTAGTTAGAGAGTATCATCTATACTCGAAACAACATCTTAGTCTCCTAGAAATGGAATATAGCAAAAAAAAGGAGTATTTAGAAAGCAAAATCAATCATATTCCAACAACAAAGGAAGAATATGACGAGGGAGATGTACTTTTTGCAAAAATCAAGCGACTCAGCAAGAGATTTGAAATCACAAAAGCCGAAGAAGAACAACTTCTAAGAGAACAGTTAAATAGCATTGAGTTTATCTACGAAGAGAAAAAGAAAGATATCCTCGATCAACAAAAGTTCTGTGAACTCATGCACAAACAAAACTGCTACTGGAAGTTAATCGACTCAGGACGTAAACTCTTTTTCTATAAGACAGTTCCCATAAGACTAGAACCAGGATTGCAAAAGATAACATATTTACCTGATGAAATTATGGTTAGAGAGCATAACAATTATGGAGGAATGCTTCTCCCGCAATCCAGCAACAATAAGCTATACATAGCACTTCCAGACTGGGAAGATGTCCCTATCAACCTCATATCAAGTGATTCGCTTTACGAGTGGATACTTAGGACCCTAGAAAGGAATGCACTAACAAAAGAGGTAATAGAGATGGAAATCGAGTATCTTATACAAAAACATTAAACAAATCAGACTCTTTTCTGAATCTCAGAGAAGAGTCTTTTTTCTTTATCGCAAAAAGCAATATTCCCACAGAAAATTTGCTTTTTTTAGAGTTTAAATTATAATTAAATATCTTTTATTTGCTGACCAGTCTGATGAAAGCTGTCTTTCCAAAGAATATCCAAAAGGGAATCTTAGCAGGGATGAATTTCAACATCTGACCTTTTACGGTATCAGTCTTTCAGCTTTTTATCTTAGCAATCGGAATTGCCATAGCTTTTGTCGTATTTAATAAATTTGCTCAAAGTAGCAAAGCTGTAGGAATATTTTTTGGAATTCTAATTTTTCTCTTCTTTGCAGTCATTGCATTTTTTAAGATTTCAGAATTGAATCTTCTTGCCTTCATCGTAAAGTTCGTCCAAAATCAGTTTTTTGACACTACTAAAAAATATCAAACTAACTATACCAAAAATGACCAACTTGCAATCCTTATCGAGAAATCAAAAAATCAAAATACAAAACAAAAAATAGAATACAAAAGCTGAATCGAACTAGAGAATATCGATAAGCTCGATACTTCCTGACTCCTCTCCTAAAAAAATCAAAAATACAAAAAAATGCTGAGGAAGGGACTCGAACCCTCAAGCCAAAGGCATACGCACCTCAAGCGTACATGTATACCAATTCCATCACCTCAGCATATAACACTACCACTATAGCGATTTGCTTATCAATTGCAAGAAAGATTTGTATTTTTGAGAAGATTGGCTATATCTAACCAAATACAATAAAATTTATCTTTTTTAGACTCTACCCATGTTTGAAAAAATTCAAAAAGACTATATCTGAGCGATGAAGAACAAAGAAACTCTCAAGAAATCAGCTCTAAACTACTTGATCGCACAAATTAAAAATAAGAAAATTGAACTCCAAAGGGATCCTAATGATGAAGAGATCATTTCTGTTATCAAAAAGGAGGTCAAATCTCTAAATGAAGCAATCAGTTTCCTAGAAAAGGCAAACAAACCTGAAGAACTTCAGGAAGAAAAAGAGAAAAAGCTGATTCTCGAGAGTTATCTTCCTGCAACGCTCGATGAAGAGCAAACAAAAGCACTCATAGTAGCTACAATTTCAAAACTTAATATCACAGACCTCAAAACGCAAAGAGGCCTCCTGATGAAAGAGCTCATGGCAACACACAAGGCAGAGCTTGACACAGCACTTCTCAATTCACTTATCAATACCATGCTCTAATCCTTTATCTATATACAAATACAAGATGAAAAAAATAAAAATCCTGACTATTTGATTATTATCACTTTGATTACTCGGAAACATTTTTCTTATAGTAAGTGCACAAGGGAATAAGAAACCAGACTATACAGAACTAAATAAGAAAATAAATGAAGCAGGGAAACAGGCATACGAAGAAATAAAAAACAAACAAGCAAATGATGTCCAAAGGAATATCGATCAAACGGCAAAAGCGGAACAAGATAAAGCAAATAAAACAATATCAAAAGAAGCAGAAAAAAATAGAGAGAAGCTTGAAGAAGCTGAAAGAAACAGATGTAAATGAATAAAACTTAATACAGATTTTCCATTCGTAGGAAAATGTATCGGTTACGAAACAGATGGAACGAAAACGAATCAAATAAATGTCTTCCCTAAAATGATTAGATCACTTATGAAGCTCACAATCTCAATCATCATGTTAATGTCATTCTTAATCATCGTAATCTCCGGAGTTATGATTACTTCAAGCGGATACGATGGAGGAAACTACAAAGAAGGAATTGAGAATATCAAAAAAGTAGCTATTGGACTCGCTCTTCTTGGAGCATCTGGAGTTATCCTAAAACTGATCAATCCGAACTTTTTTACTTAGTTGTCCTTGCAATAAGCGACCAAACTCCTATACTAGCACAAGTAAAAACAAGAAAAAAATCTGACTTTTTTATCTTACAACTAGTAAACTATGGGAGTACAAATCAGAATTGATGGAGGATATCAAATTGAGAAGGAACTTTTCTTTTGATATACCTATACACATACAGGATTGATCAACCTTTCCTCTGAACTCGGAGAAGCCATGAGATACAATGAACCTGAAATCATTATCATTGATTATCCAGGAGAGTATGATGTTAAATGACGATTTATCAAAGCAGTACTAGGGAAAAACAATAAGCTTAACTATCTCATTCAATGAAAAAATAAAAAATTCTGAATCATTCAATCAGCGGACGTTCTAGAACTCGATGAAGTTTGAGGAATGGATACTTGGCTTTACCTCTGAGAAAATATTGAAAAGAAATTTGAACAATTGGAAATGGAGTGAGATCTTATCAATCTTGAAACTATTGAAAAAGAGTCAGCATAAAGCTGACTTTTTTTTGTTTATCCATAAATTCATCGTTTCAAACACAATATAGGAATCTAAATAGTCCTAGATAACTGAAACTTTCCTTTACAATCCCCAATACTTCGCCAATTCTCCAATCTTTGTCGTTGGAAATACACGGATCGTTGGAATCTCAAACCTCTTTGCAAAACGGAAGAGATCACCTCACTTCGTGCTACGTGCAAACAGATACTCCTTCTCTACCTCTCTCAAAACACGAGCATCATACCTCCCCATCGGATAGCAAAAACTAATAATCGGCAATCCAAGCTTAGCCTCAAGTTGTTTTTTTGAATCAACCACTTCATGACGAACCCCAGAGAGAGAAAGTGTAGAAATTGCATAATGATTAACAGAATGTGATCAGATTTCTGAGCCTTGTTCAGCTATTTTGCGAATCTCATCCCAAGTCACAAATAGCGGATCCGTATCAGCCTTCCCAGAAATGATAAAAAATACAGCTTTGAGATTATACTTCTTGAGAAGAGGCAAAACCGTAGTATAATGCTCACGATGTCCATCATCAAAAGTCAGTATCACAGCCCTCTCTGGTAATAGCATCTTCCCTTCCAAAATCGCCTTCATATCCCAGAAAGTCAGCGTTTTTATATTATTTTTATCTAAATACTCAAAAAGCGCCTCAAGTTTCTGTGGAGCATACGAAAGTTTGTATCAAAGCTGATCGTGAGTATTTGATGGAATATCTTTGATATAATGAAACATCAAAATCGGAATTCTGAATTTCGTCTTTTTCATCTCCGGAGTAATCTGAAATTTCGCTTGATCAAAGCTAGGGAAATGCATTCAAGAAAATTGCCCTCAGCTCAATGTATTTACTCCAGAGAAATCTAGCTTCTGATCTATATCATTCTCATTTCAGCTTCCTCAGTCCATCTCAAATTTCAACAAAAGGAAAAAGCTGAACGCAATTAGCAGTCCACTCACCATCAAGAGAAAAAACGCGCGAGAACTTTTATATAACACGAAAAAACTCCTCATTCCAACTATACTATCATAAACCAAAGAGAAGTCGAACGCTCCTCATCAAGCCCAAGATCCCCAGTATTGATCAAATGTTCAATTTCCTGATTACCTTGCCTCTGCGCTAGTAAACTACTCAAACACGCCAAAGCTGGATAATCATGTTGCTGCTTCTCAGTCATTGACTGATGTTTACACGAGGCGATCAACTGAGCCGTCTTCTCCTTACAAGATTCCATAGAAAGACCAGCGTAACAATCATTCATCACCATCAAAGAGTATCACTGTTCCAAAAGTGGCTTAATATGCTCCAATAAAGAACAGATTTTTGCTCCTGTTTTTACAAATATCACTACATGCTCCTGATGCATATTGATCACTGCCAAATATGCAAACAGCTTATCCAAATAAGGATAAAAATTCTGATCAGTTTCCTCTAGTTGAAGTTTACGAACAGCAGATAAATCTTCAGAATTTTGATTCCACACCCTACCAAAATGAGGTCAAATCTGACCTGTATACACCATAGCATCTACCGGCAACTCCTCCACTTGTACCAAAAAGATAATAGGTTTATGCTGATCAAAAGCCAATAATGCACTCGCCAAAAAAAGCGAAGTATGAAATTCTAACACACCAGGGCACACCCCATAACGCAAATCCCTCTGTGGCAATCAAATCAATTCCTGTGCAGAAACCGTATTAACCATAATTTCATCAAGTAGCTGTTCATAATTCATCCTAGATACAAGCTTGTGATATGTAAAAAAGTTTTTTGTTTTTTCTAATGCGTATTATAATGCCTCATTACCTGAAGTACAAACCTATCTGCTAATCTATACCTCTTCTCTCGTTCATCAGCTCCCATAAATACAACCGAGACTGACTCTATTCGATACTCTCTAAAGATCTCACTAATCGCAGTTTTCAAGGCATCAATATTTCATTTCTTCTCCTCATCATAAATGAGAATAATATCCATTCCAATTGGCTTTCCAAACTTATCTCCCCAAAAATACTGCAAAATCCGTTCTCCCTGCTCTTGAAACTTATCAATCAATTGCTGTTTTAATGCCAAAAAAAATAGCTCTTTAAGTAGAGATCAAAATTCGCTTCTTAAACTAATTGACCATCCAGTAGACTCCTTAAGAATACTAATCAACTGAGCCTCCTCCAAAACATCAACCTGTTTTTTAATCGCTGGGAAAGTCCATCAGAGATCTGTCTCTAACGCTCTCATAGATACTCATTGTCTCCTAAAAATCAGATATTTGAGTATGTCGACCTTGGTTTTGCTTCAAAAGAGTTTTTCCAAATTCATCTACCCGATCTATGGGCTAATAAAAGTCGCCTCCGTTTTATGGTTTTTGAGTAAAAATGCAAGTCTGATTTAGTTTTTTTTGAAGAAAAAAAAGAAAAAACTGACTTCATCAAAGAAAATCAGACTTTCCTATAATAAATATAAACAGCAGATCTAACTCCTTCTCTTCTTTATGCATCCACTTTGAATTATCTGTAAAAACAGACTCATCGTTTAGAATAGAAATGAGAAGGGTTTTTAGAGATACCTATTACAATAAATAAATCTACTTTCTACTAGATATCACAGATCATTTCATTCGCTTCGCAATGACCAAGTGTCATTACGACCATCAGCGAAGAGAGATTCACAAAACAGCAAGACCGAGAAAGTATTAACAATCACAAAATCCCCTCAAAAATTTGCAAAAAAACACTTTATGACTATACTTAGAGTGAGTTTATTCTATCAAACAAAACATAATGCTCAAAAGACTTTTTCAAATCAGTATTTTACTTCTTTTCGTCTCAGCTGGGGCAATCTCATCGGCAAACGATAGCATTGCTAACCCCAAGTTTGATATCTTCACAACTGATCAAAAGAAAATCATCAATGATATCTGAAAGGAGAATGCTCTAAGAGAGTGAGCCTATAGTGCAATCCATGCAGACAATCAAAAAATCAAAAATCTGATCGATAGCAATGATCAAATCAAAACTCAGAAGGATGCCGAAAAAAAGACTTTCAAACTCGTCTGGAGACTCATAAACTATGCACTCGGACTCATTTCACTAATCTCCCTAATAATCCTCATTGTCGCTGGAGTTCAGATGGCTACCGCAGCAGGAGATGACAAGAAATTCTGAGCGGGAAAAGCTTCACTCCTCAAGATTGCAAAAGCCATCTGAGGAATAGCGATATCATGGCTCATCATCAGTATGATATTCTGGATCATTGATGTAATCACAAAAAACATATAATCAAAAAGCTGACTTTACCTCATTAAACAAAATAGAGAATGAAATCTAGTTGGAAACTCCTCCTTATCTGCCTAGGAGCATGAAGTATACTTCTAAGCTGGGGAACTCATGCCTCAAATACTACACCTGGGAATGAATTCTATTATACCGATGATAATGGGAGAGGCTCCTATATAGGAAACGAAGTCGACACAAACTATGGGAAGCTCATCACAACCGATGCAGTAAAAAAGAATAATAATCTTCTCATAAGACTAATGACCGAAGCCTTCAACCTTGATATCATAAATAAATACAAGGGGCCTCAAAAAGCATTTGCTTACATCAAATTTATTATTTCTTACGCACTTGCATTTGTGAGCTTTGTCGCGTTTCTACTACTATTATACGGATTCTATATGATGCTCATTGGTGATGGAGAAAAAGGGCGAGACAAAGTCAAATCTACCCTCAAAGGAATCGTCATTGCTATCATTGCAATGTCACTCTCATGGCTCATTGTCTCAGCACTATTCTGGATCTACGAAAACCCAGCTCAAAAAGATTCACCAACAACTCAATCCCGTCCATAAAAAAAACAAAAAAATCTGACTTTTACTTCTTGTTTAATACATAGGTATGCTCTTTGATAACCTTCAAAATAAACAAATCCAAAAAGGAAAACAAGAATCTCAGTTTAATACTGAGACCATGCTTCCTATTTCTGAAATCAAAGATGGTTACTGCATTCTCAAAGACGGAGGAATCAGAGCAATTCTTAGAGCTGATGGTATCAATCTTGACCTCAAAAACTTTGATGAAATCCAAACGATCCTAGAACAATACAAGAGATTTCTTAATGGACTCGAGTTTCCTCTACAATTTCTAATAAGAAACACCTATCTAGACCTCAGAGAATATCTCCAGTATGTTTCAAGGAATATTGACCAGCTAGATCCCTGAGCTCTCAAACAGCAGGGCCAATCTTATCTCAGCTTTTTGGAAGATATCAATATGAAACAAGGGCTCATCTTCGTCAAAGAATTTTATGTTGTTGTGCCTTATTATGTCAATGAGCAGGATACTGACCAAATCAAAAAACCATGGCGAAGCAAATTCATGGATACCCTCAATGCAAAAGATGATGTAGAAACTATCGTTTCTAGATACAGAAACTTTGTCAAAGGACAAAAAATGATCAATACCAGAATAGCGCTCATCCAAGAGGGACTTGCTGGACTCGGTATTCGTACTACTCAGCTCAATACCAAGGATGTGATCTCACTCCTCTTTTCAGTATATAACCCACTTCTAGACTCTACTCAAGCTCAACGAGAAGAAAAATAAAAAAATCTAAAAATCTGATCTAAACTAGGACTTTTTAGTTCTAGTTTTTTGTTTTTTAGGCTTAAAGTGCTGATCCGCGAGCTGAGCAATATTAAAACATAACTCAGAAAGCAAATACAACTGATGTCGACTCACCAATTTCTCAAGCTGAAGATCAGGCTTTAACTTTTTAAAATCAATAGAAAGCTGAATTCAGTATTCTGGACTCCCCTTTCGCTGAGCAACATATTTTGAATAATGAAAATCCAAGGTTATCCTTGCTGAACCATTCAGCTTTTGAACTCTTTGCACTTTGGGAGAGAGAATAAAATCCCTCTGTACCTCATAATCTTCAAGTTTAAGCTTAAGACTTGAGGTAGTAGTATGATTCAGTACATTCCTCAAAAACCTGATTAACTGCTCAAATGGAAAATACTGATCTTTGAGCAAATCCTTGAGATATTCACGAAAATTCGCATCATTTTCGATCATTTCCCTCATCACCGAGAAAATTCCCCTAAACGCGCTAATCTCAGTCAAATAGCCATAGACATTCCTCTGCTCCTGATGCCCATAAAAAGAAGCCAAAAGTCTCTTGAGCATACGTTCCTTGAGCATAAATGAGGTAGTTTTCCCTGTTCTAAGTGGATAATCCATCGCCAAATCAGACAAATCATTCGTCAACATGAGCTGCTCCATAAACTTTCCCAACATGAGAAAGTGATAATACCCCTGAATCAATCTAAGCATCTTTCTCACAAAAAACATAAATTAAGGAATAGAAATCTGAATTTCTACCCTATTAGTATGAGGATTTTGAGTAATCTCAGTCAAATACGTTACTCCATGAGTGAAATCAGCATTAAAACTAGCATATTCACGAAAATCTCCACGTATAACTCAAATCTTCCACTCTGGAGGAAAATAGATCATCTCCCTTGTTTCTCGCCAGTGACGAGGCATACTCGGATCTGCAGAAAAATCCTGCAACGATAAAATATATCTCTCCCTATCGGTCATCTTAATATGATACTTCTCCTGCAAAGCTAACATCTCATCCTGATAACTCTTTGGCAGATCAAAAGTATAGGTAATCACAAGCTTATATTCTCCAGAGGTAATATTTTTGATGGAAAACTTCTTTTGATCTGAAGAGGCAACTACCACTCCGTTCAAATCTTGAATCTCAACCTCCTTTTTCAAAAAACCATCTGATTTATTAAATGCCGTATTGATATTCCAGAGATAGAGCATATCTGGGTGATATACTGTCGTCAAATCATATGCCTGCAAAAATCCCCACATCTGTGCTGAAACATTTGAGAGATACACATTAACATATCCCTTATGCAAAAGCTCCTGCACAGTATTGATCGCTGCTGAAGCCATACGAAGTGCGTTCTGTTTAAGATAGGAGTTAAGATCTTTGATATACAGATCCTTTTTATTGCTCAAAACAGCTCCCCTAATCAGATCAATATTCGCATTTACAAACTGCCACTCCCATGCCTTCTGACGGAATGATGGCAACAGATAAGTAATTAACGCTGAATCCAAAAACACTACCCCCTTAATATCCTTTTTAAAGAGCTTATTTCGCTCATCAGGCTTAAAAAGTCTGGCTTTTTTCTCTGGATCAAAATCAGTATGAAAGATTTTTTCATAGAGTAACTTCAGATTTTGACCATCTTTATCAGTAAATCCAAACTTATTTCCAGCAATAAATCAAACAGCCCTTGATCAGAGAATATCTACTATCCAACCTGGCAAATTCACGCGAGAGTTTGGAGAGATATAGTCTGGCAAATACGAATCCACTACTTGCAGATCCTGAATATGTCAACCAGAAAGACTCACAAAAGCAAAAGACCCAAAAAAACCTCAATTTGGACGAGTTTCATTGCTATTTTGAAGCGGAATCAGATAGTTATAGTTTTTATCCCTTCCCAAGAGCTGAAAAATCTCCTCTCTCAAAGGCCAAGCATCATCAAGCATTTGAAATATTCTCTCATAATTGGAGAATCCCATCTTGGAAAGATAGGTTTTCTGAGACCTTGCATACTGCCAGAGCTGAAGAAGCTCTTCTTCCTTACTTTTTAGAACATTTTCTCCGCTCAGATAGGACTTTACGACATCATCCAAGGTCAATAACTGCCTTGAGATTTCAGGATCAATTACCCAAAAATAAAAAGAAATCTGATCCAAATCATTAAAAATATCAATTTTATTAGGAGAAAGGAACCATCAGGTCAACCTTGCATAGAGAGAAAAAAATACAAATGCGAAAAAAACCAATACTCCAAATATTCAACGAAGTACCCATAAACGACGAGAAGAAGATTGCGAAGGACGAGCGACTTCTAATCAGATTTTTTTCATCTTGATATTTGAATAAACTACCCTTAGTCTAGGGTTTTTAAGAGAAATTGCAAGAGAGTTTTTTGATAAAATCTTGAACTAAAAAAGCTTTTTCCTATACTTTTTGAAAGTTTTAGCCACTAACACAATAGAAAGTATGAAAAGACTCGTTTTGATCCGCCACGGAGAAAGCACTCGAAATCAAGAAAATAGATTTACTGGATGGACAGACGTTGACCTCACTGAAAAAGGACAGCAAGAAGCCATAAAAGCTGGTCAAACACTAAAAAAAGAAGGCTTCTTCTTCAAAAAAGCATTCACCTCATACCTAAAAAGAGCTGTAAAAACGCTGAATGCAGTGCTTGATCAAATGGATCTTGACCGAATCCCAGTTGAAAAGAGCCGAAGACTCAATGAAAAACATTACGGAACCCTCCAAGGGCTTAATAAAGCCGAAACTGCAGAAAAGTACTGAGAAGAACAAGTGCTCCTCTGGAGAAGAAGCTATGATATTGCAACAGATCCACTTGATCCACAGGATCCTCGTTCACCACTACTAGATCCTCGCTATGCGCTTATCAATCCAGCTGATCTTCCACTGACTGAATCACTCAAGGATTGTATTGCTCGTACACTTCCTTATCTAGAGGAGACTATCCTCCCAACCCTCAAACAGGAATGAGAAATCCTCGTTGCTGCACATGGGAATAGCCTCAGAGGAGTAATAAAAGTCCTCAAAAACCTTTCTGAGGAAGAAATCCTTAAATTCAATCTTCCAACTGCTGTGCCCTATGTGTTTGAGTTTGATGATGAGATGAACCTTATTAAAGACTATTTTCTTGGAGATCCTGAAGAAATTGCAGCGCTTATGCAGGCAGTTGCAAATCAGTGAAAAAAAGCATAAATCAATCCAAACAAAATCAGATAGCTATCTAGGCTATCTTTTTTTGAAAAGAAAAAATCTGATTTTTCTCCTTGTTCCCCAATATCTCATATAGTCTTGACTTTAACTACTTTAAGGCTATTATGCGATAGAAGATAACTCTTTATTTTTTATACTTACACTCATGTGAAAACGATCAAAACTAAGCCTCATACTACTTATTTCATGTGTAGCATTCTTATCAGGATGTACTAATATCAAAAGTCCTGAAATAGCAAATGAAGACAATGAGACTACAAGATTAATTAGTGCAAAAGCCTTCCTAGAGACTCTAGCACCAACACTTGAAAAAACAGCAAAAGACATTACGGCCCAAGCCTTCAGCTGAGGATCAATCAATGGAGAACTCTCTGGTTACCTCCTTAGAAATACTAACATTAAAGCAAACAGCGGAATCCAAGAAAAAATCGATCAAGCATTTGAAGGCTGGGTAGAAAAAAGCGTAGGCGATGGTATAGGAGAATCTTATGTTGAGTATCTAAAAGATAACCTAATTTGTTCTATATACTCAAAGGTCAATTATAATCCAGAAGAAACTACGAAAACTGCATCTTCAGACGAAAAAGATTCTAATAAAAAAAAGGAAACAAGCAACGAACTAGAGAAAATTCCCACCGAAAACACTCAATCTTTTGAAATCCACTGTGCGGAATTTAATGAAAAAAATCCATCTCCACTCGAATTTAGTTTTGATCTATTCGGAGAGGAGCCTTTTTGGAATGTAGAACTAAGAGTAAGCACGCTCACATATACTATTCCGAACGATGAAACCCATCAATTTGATACAGATAGTACCTATATTTGGTCTTGGGGAGTGTCAGGAGAAAATCTGATTTTCACTGGAGAAAAATACGATCTCGGTGAAATCGAAGGAGAAATCAGCAAAAAAACCTGTACTGATAACGGAATCGGTAACGAACATGAATACAAGGCAAAAATTCGTTTCTGAGCTACCATATTTGAGGGCTGCGCTGACAAAGTAGATAACTTTCTAGTAGAAGGAAGAAAAGGAATAGCAGAAAATCTCTTCAAAAAGATCAACTATAATAACTATACTTGAAAACTTGATCCAAAAACTACCTTCTATAGCGAAATTCAAACAAAAGGAAATCTCCTAGAGATTTTCTTGACACAAAAAGGCAAAGAAAATACAGAATATCTCGTCCTTGGAAAGACTGATGATGGACGAGAAACCTATTGGCAAGGAGAGGTTCCTGTAGACGCTAATACCTGTGAGAAATATGTTGAAGTCCCTGGATTAATGGATTTTGGAATTTTCAATAGCTGTCCAAGAGGCTAAACAATATAAAATAAAAAAAATCAGAATTATTGTTTTATCTTTTAAAAACAATAGTATGAAAAAACTTAGATTAGGAATCGTAATTTTAGGACTGTCTACACTGCTTATCGCTTGCAAACAGACACCTGTAGAATACACACAACCAGCTGAAGTTTCTATTCTCCAAGATTTCGCTAAAAAAAGTGGCTTAGAAAGACCGCAAATAGCAAGTCACTCATTTGAATGGCAAGAATGAGAAAAAATACTGACTATCGAGTGACGAGGACTCTCACTTTCGTGATTACAAGAGAGTCCTGATGAAGCCATAGAAACATTCTTTCACCAGCGATCAAAAAATAAAGAAAACACACAAGGACGAGGCTCTATTAACTTTATAGGATATGAAAAAGATGGGATCATCTGCCTAAGCGAGAGCCATATTCAAGCATCTCTTGAACAGATCAATGATGATGCTCATTTCCCTGAAGATATCCCGCACACCCTTCTCCTAACTTGCGGACAAAAATGAGTAACACAAACAACAGCTGACAAAAAAGATCAAAAACCTGAAAATCAGACAATGCTTTGCCTCGCAGAGATTGAAAAACAAATCTTTGCGTCTCCTCAGTTCTCTGGAGTAAAATCAGCATACGACAAAGCTCTCAACACTTCAAATAGCGAGTGAGAGCCTCTCTTAGGATACTATTTAGATCTGGAGCAGATTGATGATCAAGGCTATTGAGTTGCCCTAGCCGAGGAATATCCAAATAGAGTTCTAAAGTATCATCGTTTCCAAGTAAACAAAAAAACCTGAGAGATTAAAGAGTATGATGTCGTAAATGATACTTATGATGAAACCATTCCTAGTGATGAAAACTATTCAAATTTCTTCGCACAAAATTGCAAAAACCCAACAGATGAAAACTAAGTTTATATGCATTATCATAAGGTAGAACAAATCAGCGTTCTACCTTTTTTCTATCCCCATAGTTTGCATATCACATTTTTTAAAAAAACTCCTGTTTTCTACAGGAGTTTTTCTCTTATTTATTTTAAAGTTCAACATTCAGTTTGATTCTAGAACGAATATCAGGCAACATCTGACCTCACAAAAGTCAAAGATCAATTTTTACACTAGAAATCTCTGGATAAGTCAGAATTTCTTTCCTTGCTTCCTCAATACTCTTACCAACCACATTTGTCTTAATCTGACTTAAAATCCCCTTTGTATCCCTAGAAAAATCATATCCTTGCAAAATCGTAATTTTGGTCGGCAACATAAAAACCTTATTCTGAATCACTCGACCAAGATCTCCAACAAATCAAAAAGTATTTGGATCGAGACTAATAAGTTGAATACTATCCGATTGCCTCTGCTTAACATAAGTACTAAAAGCACTGACTACATCATCCCATTTGAGATACAAAAAATCAAAAGAAACCTGAGCCATTCCTCTGAGAGAAGTCGTCTTATCTCAAATATTTCAATCTATTGTAAGTGCATTAAACTTTGTTTTGATCAACGGATCAAAGAGCAGCACCATTGCATTTTTCTGAGAAAACTGCCTCGTTACAATATTAAGTTTATCTTTATAAACCGCATCCTTAATCTTCTTTGCTAAAAGCTCACGATCCTTTTCCGAGACCATACCAAGTGATTTCATAGCACCTCCAGTAAAATTTTCCATCGTCTCAGCCCAAATCTGCTTAAGATAATAGCTATCCTTCACATTCCTGATCGTTAACTGTGTCTTAGCTGGAATATTCCCTCTTACTCAAATGATATTTTCAGATTCATCATACTCAGCCGCATAAAGCTTCACTTTAACTTCCGAGGTGCTACCATTAATCGCTGCGGGAATCGTTATTGGCTCTCTTGTAAGAAATATCAGGCCATCAGCAGTTACAAATCTGGTATTGGATACAAGTTTGAGTTCATTCGGCGTTTTATTGTAGATTTTTACATTACCAGCAGAAGGATTAATAATATGCTTGATATTTTCCGTACTAATAGACAGCGTATACTCATAGTCCACCTTCCCGGTATAATAAGGAATACTCAGCTGCTTGATAGCCCCTAAATACTGTTGATCACTCGCAGGATAATAACGAAAGTTATAAATAATATTTTCAGTCTGCTGAGAAACTTTTAAGGTAATACTTGCACTTGGTAAGATCAATAAAAACAAAAGCCAGACAATACCAAGCCCCGCTAAAATCTCAAAGAAAAATACCATATAAAACAGATACTTTTGCTTATTATAGGTATGAAGGTGAAACTTTTTGATATCAAACAAAAAAAGAGAAATTGTTTTTAGCACCTTCAGAATAAGTCTTTCTTCCTTATACTGAACTTGTGCTCCGATCTGCTGAAAATAAGTTCTACTCGAAGGTCTCTCTGCCAAAAAAGTAATATTCAGATTTCTATTTTTGATAATATTCAATGCTTCCTTTCCCCATCGCTGATTTTCAAAAAAAGAGTGCTCGGGATCAATAAAGATCTCAGCAGCCTTTTGGGGTGGGATTCTTTCAAGAGTTTTGAATATTTTATATAAGCTCTCAGTCTTGGCAAAATAGAACTTCATCAGCTACAGTTCACATCAAACCCAAATAAAATGTTAATACGGTTTTCTCAGTTTTCTTCGAATAAGTCCAAAATACAAAATCAAAAATAACAACACAAAATAGTTAATATCAAGTGTAAACCTTCCCAAGGCTACAACCCCATGTGCAGGATAGTTCCAAAATGATAACAAGACAAAAAACAGCACAAAAAGCAGAATAAATCATACAATTCAATGCCCAACCTTCTTAGTCATAAACCTCCATACACTCACAATTACATTTACAATTACAGCTCAAACTGAAAGAAAAAGACCAAGAGGATAGACTCCTTCAAATTTTACAAGTGCACTCTCAGGTCTCAGCGCAGTAACATGCAAAAAACCTGAATATTCCTTTCCTATAAAATTATCTCACAGCAAAAGGAAAATCCCTAAAACCGTCAAAGCATTTACAAATCCAAAGAAAAAAATATCAATCCATACTTTTTTCGTCTCACTCCTCCTAAAGTTTCTCAAAAACAAAACCATAGAAAACACAATTGCAACAAGCACTCCTATCATACTAAAGCGATATCCATACGGACTCAAAAACTTTAGTGAAGAAGGAATAATTGAACCTCCATCTAGCACCGCTGATACATAAAGCCCAAGTACATAAGCTGGGATAATAAGCCACGGCAACCAGTTGAAAAGCTTAATAAAATCCTGATTGTATTTTTTACAAAGATAATAGGTTGTCACTAGAAAGACAATACAGGAGAGAACAATTCCCACACCTGTCATATACATCTTTGTCCCAAATACCTCAATAAATGGATACATGTAAATCAAAAAAGATATAAACAACTTATCTTAGATACTGTATGAGTTTTGTTTCTCTTAACGCTGTAAGTCTAATAATTCCTGGATAGTCAAGCTGTTCCTCAATCTTCTTTCCAACAGTTTGGAGCAATTCCTCAACCTGCAAATCTGAGATCATCTTTGGGTTTACAAAGACCATAATCTCTCTTCCCGCCTGCATAATATGCACTTTCTCAACACCTTCAACCTCACGAATCAACTTCTCAAGCTCTCCCATCTTTTCAATAAAGAACTCCTTGGTATCAAATCTAGCTCCAGGTCTAGAAGCCGACATCGCATCTGCAGCAGCAACAATCCATGAGATTGGATGGGTCATCTCTACATCATAGTGATGAGATTCTGCAGCATTGACAATCACTGGATCCATTCACCATTTACGCAACATATCTGCTCAAACCTTCGTATGCGATTCCCCAGCTCCAGCCAATACTTTTCCAACATCATGAAGCAAACCAGCTTTTTTCGCCAAAGCAGGATCTAGACCAAGCTCAATAGCAATCATCTCTGAAGTTTTTGCCACCTCTAGAGAATGAATCCACAAATTTTGTCCATAACTATACCTTAGAAAAAACTGACCAATAGCTCTTACTACCTCAGGTTTCATCATAGGTATATTCAAAACAGTCAATGCCTCCTTTCCTTTTTCCATCAAAGTAGTCTGCAAATCAGCAGTCACCTGATTAAAAACCTTTTCAATATAAAAAGGATTAATCCTTCCATCTTTGATCAAAAGTTCAAGAGTTTTTGCAGCAACAAATCTCTTTTCACAGTCAAAAGATGAAATTCTGACTGAAAGAGGCGTATCATCAATTAATAATTCAACTCCTGTCAATTTTTCAAAGAGCGAAATATTCCTTCCCTCTCTTCCAATTAACTTCCCCTTAAATTCCTCACTCGGCAAGTCAATCATCTTTGAGGTAAATTCGCTCACGGTATCAGCAGCAACCTTGGGCAAAGCCTGAGAAATAATAATTGCTGCTTCTTTACTAGCTTCTTCAGCCTTAATTGTCTTAAACTTCTCAATATATCTAATCAACTCTTCCTGATGCTCAGCCTCAATCCTTTCCATAATTTGCTGTTTAGCTTCCTCTGGCTTAATTCCAGCAATTTCAGAGAGTTTCATCTTTTGCTGGTCAATCAACTGATCAGCTTCTCTTTGTTTCTCGACAATTTTCATTTTTTCTTCTTCAAGCTTTTCAAGCTTTTGATCCATCTTTTCTTCTCTCAATAAGAGCCTATTTTGAATCTCTTCCATCTTAGCAAGCCTCTGATCCTCAATCTTCTGGGCCTTAACCTCAGCTTGTTCAAGGATAACTTCAGCCTTCTTCTTAGCTTCATCAAGCATTTCCTCTTCGATTTCCTTTACTCTTTCCATCTTCTTCTTGTAACGAAGCTGTTTTTCTGTAAGCGATTTTTTATATCCATAAAAACCAGCAGCTCCTCCAATCGCTAAAGAAATAGCCGCCGAAACGATTGCTCCTCGTAGTGGCATTATTTATATATATTTAAGATCATAAAATTCTGATTTCAGCGAAAAAATTCCGCATTTTTGCACTCAAGTATAAAATTTTGACAGGTAAATGCAACTGAAAATTTTAAGCAAAAAGCAAACTCCTAAAACAAAAAAAATCTGACTTTTTTGACTTTTTTAAAAAATCAACTATACTTAAGAGAACATTTTTATACCTTAATGCTCATCATATATGGTAATTGCAGAAGATAGCACAAATCCACTTTTAGAGGAATCTCTGGCATCACAGCTTGAAAAAGCCGCCAAAAATTCACCGCAAGATATCCCAGTTCCAACTGATGCAGGAGTAAAGCAAGCTCAAGCCTGAGAAGCTATTCCAACAGTGCCAACGCCCCCTCAGTCTAAGTCTCAGCAACCTCTTCAAGCTCAACTTGCTACTGACAAAGCTCCAGAACTCAAAAGCGAGGAGAAACTAGTAGAACAAAAAGCTGATCCTGAAGATGATAGCAATATGCACATTGCTGCAGCTGGAGTGAGCACAACTCTTGACCTGCTAAATGATAATATCGCGAGAGTCTGAACTCACGGAACTCATCCGACAAAAATTGTTTCTTACAATCAAAAGTTTTTGCTTTTGCTCGTAGGATCAATTATATTAGGGATCTTAGGATTTGCTTCATTCGCATTTTGGAAGTATTTAGGAGAAAAATCTCAAGCAGATATTTCTCATCTTTCAACCATCACGGAAAAAACATCCAAAAACTATGACGAATACTGACAAACACTCGGACTTTTTGATCTCCAAAAATACGAAAATCTGAATGTTGATGAATGAGCAAAAGAAAAAATCACAAAAATCATCAAAGACATCTCTCTAAATTACGTCCAGAAAAGAGATATCCTTCAATCCGTTGCCAACAAGATTGGAACAAGCATTCTTGATCTCAAGTGAAAGATCCAGCAAGATACTAATGCTCTCAATAAAGACTGATTTTTTCCAGAAGAGCTTGTATGAATCCTCAAGCAAGATAACGCTGTTGGATCAATCCAAAGAAGTCTTCTCTCACTTGAAGTAGTAAAATTCTCAAGTGCAATCAAGGTTTTCTCTCTAATGGATACCTTCCTCTCATCAATGGTAAGTGACTTCGGATACCAGCAATCAGAAATCAAAAAAATACTAAATGAACTTATTGAAAGAGGTGAAAACGATATTCAGAATTATCTTAACTATTGTTATAATAATCCATACGAACCAGTGCAATGTAACATTATCTGAGACTTTGATAAGTATTATCAACTCAGAGAAAAATCAACTGGAGAAAAGCCGTTTAATACTAGCTTTTTCAAGAAACTCATGGAGCATATTGATAAAAAACTAGAATACAGCAATGTACCAAGCTTCTCAATCACCTTCAATAGCTTTGATGGAAAGAGTAATAGCATCGCATTTACTGTTGAGGTAAATACCTTAAAAGAAGATGAATATGTACTCCTCAAACAAGGTATCAAGAGTCCGCATATCTTCATCGTTTCAGAGCTGATCCAACTCCTCAAACAAAGTACCTTCATCGTAGGAAAAGCGATTGATGCAAAGGATATCAGAGTAACCTCAAAACCTATCACAATCTGAGGCTCAAAATATATGGTAAACAATTCAGTCAAAACATTCACTCTTCCAATCCAAAAAAATACTGAAAGAGAAATCTTTGACTACGTAGATAAGTATCAGTCAAATCTTATGCCTACGCAAGAAACAGAAAGTCAATTACCAACGAATAATACGCCTCTATCAGAACAAGCAAACTCTGAGAAAACAAATAAAAATGAAATTTGAGGATTCCTAACAGATTCTGAAACAGAATCAGGAGACAATACTACTCTAGAAAATCAACAATAATCTCAAACAAAAATCAGCTTTATATCTACATATTTACAATGGAATTCAATATTGGAAGCACAAAATGAGCATTTGACATGAAAACTATAATTGAATGGGCAAAAAATCTCTGGCTCAATCTAAGCGGTAAAAAAAAGTGAAAAAACTGAGAAATACTCGCCTTTTGAGTGAAGAAAGAAAGTTATCTTATTATGCTTGGAATCTTCGGAGCACTTTTGCTGACTACAGTAATCTTTATCGGATTAGCATTTTATAGAAACCACGCACTCAATCAAAGACTCACTCAACTCGAACAACTCAAAAACTATCAGCTCAATACCTTCAAAAATGATGAGCTTATGGCTGATCTTAAAGATGAACTTCCAACCAACTTCAATGAAATGCTCGAGCTCTACACTACTACAAAAACTACAAAAGAGAGAGTTGAAGCTGAACTCAACTTCAAAAAAAGTGTATATTCAGACTTTTTGAGAAACTTTCTCCTTCCATCACTCAATATTTGGAAGGATCCATATACTCAACAAATTGACCTCAGTATTCTTGGTAAAAAATATCTCCAAAAAAATCCATACCAAGACATCTCTCTCCTTTCTCAATGGAGTAGCATCATCAGAGAAAGTGGTAAGGACATCGGAACAAATGAAGTCGTAAATATGCAAATCTGAGAGATCAAAGAAGGAGAAAACTGATTTTTTAGCATCCCAATCTCCATCTCATTCAAATCAAATTCAAAAAGAGCCTTTCTCCTACTAGTAGACAAGCTCTCACTCACATCAAACATCAACAATATCTGACTTTTAAATGATTTCACCTACCATCTCTTTGACACTATTAGAGAAGAAAAAGCGGAAGAAATCAAAAATCTGATTCAAACCTATGGTGCAAAAAAAAGCGATACTATGGATGAAAAAACATTCAAAAATCAGATTATTGCACATTATCTCTATAATTTTCTAGAGAGTAAATCTGATGAAGTAAATCTCCTCATAGATAATGCACTCGTAGACAAGGTCATCAAACAAAGTATCGTCTGTGGAGAAAAAGAATCTTCAGCTACATGTTACTTTAGATTTAGAGACAAATATAGAACTATTCCAGGACTAGCCTACTCGATTTGAGTGGAATCAACAGCAGATAAAGCAACATTACTCAAAGATTTTTATGCTTCAATACCACCATTGATTGCCATTCAGTCTTTTACCTTTGATAAAGCAAAGGCTCAAGGATTCTCACTTGCTGATGATGGTGAATACCTAGGAAATGTAAGCTTTAACATCTATGGAAGAGGAATCTCTACTGAAGAATCTACAGAAATCTCAACACTACTCAAGGAAGCATGCTTTGGTAGCGGAAGCTCTACAGACCTCACAGTACAAGGTGCTCTAGATAAGGTGAATGAAAAGATGAAAATCATCGGAGCAAGTACTGATAGTTCGGATGGTAAGGTTGCACTTCTTTCAAATCTTCTAGAACTTAAAGACTCACTCACATCTCAAATTGAAGAATTTGATAAACTCTCTCCTTACAACCAAATGATCAAAAAATTTGAAATTTACAGAGAACTTAAAAACATGTCACTCTGTACTCAATAACAAATTTAGAACAGAAAAAAATCCCTTATATAAGGGATTTTTTGATATCAAAAAAGAAAAATCAGATTTTTATTCCCGTTCTTCCAAATCTTGGTCATCATCAGAGACTTCCTTATTTTCACAATCAGGACAACGCTTTACAAAAGGCTCCTGCATTTTAATCGCATGATACACCAACTCTCAAAGATCAATAATTCCATTTCTCTGATCAATCAAAAGCACCTCTTCCTCAGGCTCATCTTCATCGACAGATAAGACATATTTTGCACTATAATCCTGAACATTCACAGCTCTCTGAAATTCCTTTCCACAACTGTCACAAATCTCAGTAATCTCACACTCAAGCTCCTCAATCACAGCAAAAATAGCATCTTTTCACAAAGATTGAAGTCTGATCTTAGCTGAAATTCCCGCTTCTGAGAGCCCTGCTATCATATCCAAATCCTGATTTTCAATTACTATTTCATCAGTAACATTAGTCTGGAGCATATCAGCAATTTTCAACTGCCATCCTGTATGATTCATTCTCTTTTCTACATGAGTAAAATGTGAGCAAAACTATAGCCGAATTCCCCTTTATTTCAAGAGAAAAGAGAGAAAAATCAGATTTTTTCTCCCTTATACACATGATATCATCTTACTGTTCACTCCAAAATTTTCGCATCAACTGTTCTGCTCAACTTGGCCACATATGATTTCCCTCAGAATATTTGCAAAACACTACAGGAGAAGTTGGAATACAGCTTGTATACTTTACACACTCCATCCCATAACTATTCTCATAGACTATCGTATCGGCTCAACACTGATTTTGCTTGAGATACTGATTACGAATTTGCTCTCCTCAGGCAAATGAAGCAAGATTATCACTAGGATTATGAAAAATAATCGCAGGAGTTGGAGCTAAACAAGTAGGGAAACGCATTGGACTTCCCGCCACAATCCCAACTCAGTGAATATCCTCAGCCCTAGCACATCCAAGCATACTCGTAAACCAACCTCCCAGTGAATGTCCAACGACATATACTTCACCTGGATCAATACAATACTGCTCTGAAATCAGTTTTTTTATCTCATCAAAAAGCTGATAATCCCTAAGATTTGAAACTTTATCTCATGGATCTCTTCGATTTCTCTGAGGTCCTTCTTCTGGTAAACCTGCAGGATAGACAGTAATTACGTTTCCATCAGATGCTCCCTCTATTCCATAGTATCCAAGACTCGCATTATCACTCGTGCGACCATGAAAAGCAAATACAAGCTTTGCGGGTTTTGATGAGGAGTAACTTCTCCCCACACTAGTGATAAAATGTCTCTCTACTCCATTAACCATAACAGCAGAAGGAGGAGTTGAAGGCTGAGATTTTCCACATCCAAGAGATTCCACATTTCTAGTATAATTCCAACTGCCAGAAAGCCCTTCCAAAAGCTTGATCGCTAAATGCGCCATCATTTCACGAGTCAACTTCTGCTCTGGATAATAAGCATATTGAGAGAAAATTCAGTTCTGATGAACAAAATCCAAATACCTCGCATACCAAAAATCTGACTTCACATCTCTGGTCTGCACCTTAAATCCCTCAATCGCCATCTTCAGCCCTTCCACAAAAGTAACTGTCTGATTTGGCTTAAAGGTTCAATCATCATATCACTTTACAATTCCCATCGCCTTTGCAGAGCACACGATATCAACATACCGCTCCTCCTTTGGCACATCAGAGAAACAACTCTCTTGCCCAGCTGAAAGCTCAACGTTCGCTGCCAAGAGAATAATCTTTAGTAGCTCAGCACGGGTAATAGCCTGCTGAGGCTTAAAACTCCCATCTGGATAGCCCTTTACAATATTACGGTTCGCCAACTGAGCAATTGCACTCGCATAGGGACTCTGCTCACTATCAGAAAATTGCGCAAAAGTCAATGAAAAAGTAAACCCAAAGACTAAAAATAAAACAAAAATCAGATTTTTCATCTTTTTTTAGATTGAGATAAAAGAGAAAGAATCATATTCAGAACACAAGTATATGATTTCTAAAACATTCTTCAAGGAAATCAAAACAAGTTCCACACAACACCAAAGCCTAATCGTTGGCTATTCCGGTGCCAAAGAGGAATCTCAATAGCCATATAACGATCATACGAAGAGGGATTTCTCGAAGATACCGAGGATGATCGATCAACTTTGGGTGCATTTTCATCTGTTCCCCAATAGTCCCATATTGGATAAGGAAGGATATCAACATCATCTCTCCAACTAAGGATCTTCCACTCCCCTTGAACATTTTTTTTGAGACTAAACTGATAATTCATCCCGCCTTGTGACCTACTGGGATTACTCGGATTTCCCTGAAGAAGTTCAAACCAGAGAACAATATCATCCAATATCCATCTATCTTTTTTAAATGATATTTTACTATATTCAGTCGTTTTAAAATGTCCTGAATAAGAAAGCATTTCAGGACCTCCTTTCCTGAGATAGACAGCACGGTCTATTCTCTGCTTAAGGTTTGGCTCAGGATTGACGAGATACTGATCCCACTGGGGAACAGAATCTTTGCCCAAAGCATAATTATACTGAGCATCTACAAATGCATCAATAAGTGGCAAAGTTTCCTTTACCACTTCCTGAGCCTTATACCTAGCCATTGGCTTAGATGGAGCTTGAATAGTTTGCCCAGCTGAAACACTACATCCAACGAAATAGGACGCTACCATAACAAGTACTAGAACAATTAGTGAACGAATTTTCTTCATGATACAAGATATATTAGAGATAAGAACTATTACAATCAGTAAACTCCCATTTTATCCAGATTTTTCATCTTTTTTTCTATCGACTTACTAAGAAATGGTACAAAACCATACCAACAAATCAAGAGAAAATCTGATTCAATCAATAATATATTTGATTTTTTGCTTACAATACCTATATATAATCTATATTTTACACAACTATTCCTCTGATGAGAAAAAAAGCTTTTACCCTCATAGAAATTCTGATCGTTATCGTGATTTTCTGAGTTGGAATCCTAGCGATTCTCTCAATCATGGCTAATAGCGTCAAAAACTTTGATACCATCAATATGCAGACAAGAGCTACACTTTTAGCAAAAGAAGGAATCGATCTCGCATTTCATCATAGAGATAGTAACCTCGAGCAAGGTTATCCTTGGGACTACTACGCACGGACCGGAAATAACGACTGAGGAAAAGAAGAGTTTCTCTGAAAAGACTGAAATACCACCTTCAAAATAGGACTTTCAGTCGATAAAAATAAAAATCCCTATTACCTCCTAGAAAAAATAAAAATCTGAGAATACACAGCAGACACTTTTGATGAATATTTCAAAACTTTTGCTCTTAAACTCACAAAACCCGAACTCACAAAAAACATTACCCTCTATACCTATAAAGCAACAACTGAAACTCCAAATAAAGGCTACGCGAGACGAATTGAATTTGTCCCTCCCACGATTAAAAACTTAGGGCTTCTAAAAGTCAGTTCTCATGTGATTTATAAAAGATGAAGCTTCACAGGAGAAGTTGTCCTAGAAAGCCTCCTCTGACCTAGAGATTCAGAAAGATAAAAATCTGATTTCCGTTTTCTTTACTCCTCATATTCCTATGAAAAATAAGGCATTTACTCTCGTTGAAATTCTGATTGTAGTCTGACTTTTCTGACTTCTTTCTGGGATTATTCTCCAAACCTATACCACTATCTCTAGAATTTCCTATCGTATCCAGCAGGAAAAAGAAATCGCAAAAGAAGCCCTTGTTTTGACCCAAGTCTTAGAAAACCTCGCTCAAACGACAACAATTGATTTTTCTAAGCATTTAAACTTACAATCATCAAATGGAATGGTCTCAGCACTCTACCTCAAAGATGAGAACAATCAAGGAATAACCATAAACACTACCGGAGCTTGTTTCCAAGCCTCTAAGCTCCGAGAACAAAAAGAAAACTGATCATCTTCAGAGCTCGAAGAACTTCTCCCAGTAGAAAAAGAAGAAACTCTCAAAACCATCAGAAACTCCGATTGCAAACTCATACTTGAAAAAGACAGAGAGGAAATCACACTTCTAGACAGCAAAAAATTCAACATTAGCCAAGCCCAGTTTAAAATTATCCCTTTCATCTCAAACCAAGACCTACAGAAAATATATGAAATAGAAAACCAAGATTCTAATATAAAAGAACTTCCACCTGCAGGGAAACCAGGTTTTTGGCTCTTTATTACACTTACGAGCAAACATTATACACCGAGCCAACGAAGTAATAATGTCGTATTACCACTCCAAACATTCGTTTCACTCCAGTGAGCAACTCCTAGTATTTATTCTCCAGTAAAAAATGAGAAACCAATTGACTAATCCAAGAGGTAATATCATCCTCCTCGCACTTTTTGTCCTCTTTGCAAGCTCCTTGATTGGGCTTTTGATCAGTATGATGATGAGAGGTTTTTTGAGATATAGTGAAGATATCGCCAGCTACCAAAAAGCCTCATATCTAGCAAAAGCTGGAGCTGAAGTATGATTTCTCCTTACCAACACTACAAAAGCAAACTTTGACTATACTCTAGGAGAAGGAGATAAAGAGAATATTCTAAACAACTTTACCTGTAAAAGAGAAAAAGAAGAAAACTGAATTTGTCCAGATTTCAACCTCAATCTCCAGATTATCTGACTTTGAAATGCTCTAAATAACTGCTCTAATAATAATCGAATCACGCTCAACTGAGGACAATCAATCATTATCCCAGCATTTTATGCAACCGAAGTAGGATTATGATGAAACCGAACTCTCAAACAAGTAGCACTTCCAACCATCGAATTAAGCGGCAATACCCTAAAAAAGACAATCGCAACCTATGATCAAAATAACACCCTCACACTAGAAGAATGGAAGAACAACGAAACCGCGGATACCAATAGCTATTTCATTCTCTCAAACACCTGACAAACCACAATACAAATCTGCCCATCTTGAAAAAATATCCCACAAGAAAATATCAAAATTCTCTCAACTGCAACCTTCAGAAATAAAACCATCTGAAAAGAATATCTCTCAACACAAAAATTGCCAGACTTCCTCAAGTCTGACAACTATCTAAAAACAAAACAAAATAACTAAGCCGACAACAATCTTGTCATAATCTCCTGAATCTGCTTTGGATTGGCCTTTCACTGAGTTTGTTTCATCACCTGCCCAACAAAAAACCCAATCACAGTAACTTTTCCACCTTTATACTGCTCAACAATCTGAGGATTCGCATCTAAAACTCCCTTTGCTACTTCAGTAATCTCATCTTCACTAACAGCAGGTGCATCAAATCATTTCTCCTTGATAATTTCCTGCAAATCACCTCACTGATTGAGCAACTCATCCATCAAAATCTTCAATTGGTTTTCTATCAATTTACCCTCTTCTGCAAGCTTAAAAAAGCTGATTAACTGTTCCTTATCAATCTTTAATTCAGAAATCGCAACTGCATTTGCAGTCATATAGGCACTGATCGGACCTGCAATCCACTTTGCTACAAGCTTTGGTCAAAATCCCATTTTCACCAAGTCATAGAAAAAATCTAACACTTCCTTATCATTGATCAAAACATTGATAAACTCCTTATGAAAACCAAAATCAGATTTCATTTCTTTAATTTTTTCATAAGGAAGCAAGATATCACTAGCATTCACCTCATCCAAGAGTTCATTTTTTAGCTGTAGCTCTGGCAAATCAGGCTCTGGAAAGTATCTATAATCAAGTGCATCTTCCTTGCTCCTCATCGTAAAGGACATTCCTTTCAGGTCATCTCGTCTTCTAGTCTCCTGATTGATTGGCTCATTTGCTTCTCGGCATGCAAGCTGTCTTTTCACCTCAGTTTCAATGGCTCTTTTGATCGCAGAAAACGAGTTAATATTTTTGAGCTCAACTCTTGTTCCAAATGGTGCATCAAGTGAAGGTCTAATTGAAACATTTACATCAACCCTCATCTGACCTTTCTCCATATCAGCATCAGAAATCTGATTATATTTTGCGATTCTCTGAATCTCCTTTGCAAAAGCAACAGCCTCATCAGCACTCTGAAAATCTGGCCCCGTCACGATTTCTATCAACGGCGTCCCTGCACGATTAAAATCTAGCAACATTTTCCCATTATAATGTAATACTTTAGCAGTATCACATTCCAGATGAGCATCAGTAATCGTTACGGTTCTCTCCTCATCAAAGGCCTCAGAAAAAAAAGAAAGCTGACCGTTAACATTGATCGGACGATAAAACTGCGTAATCTGGTATCCCATCGGCAAATCCGGATAAAAGTACGACTTTCTATCAAATGATGAAGGATTTTGAACCACACATTTGAGCGCTTTCCCTAAAAGCAATCCCTTTTTTACAACTTCTTCACTCAACTGCGGCAAAGCACCAGGCTGCCCAGTACATACTGGACATACCGTTGTATTTGGATGATTATCATCCAGATTTTGCTCATTTTTACAGGGACAAAAAATCTTGGTCGCTGTGGCTAGTTTCAAATGAATCTCCAGCCCAACCGTAATCACATACTCCATCACCTCATTTCAAAAGAATAAAAACTCTGATTATCTATAGCGATTTTTATCCCTAAAACAAACGTTTTTTTTATATTCAGATTTTTCTTGTATTGCATTTTTCTCAAGAAATCTCAATTAAACATACAAGGGAACGAGTGAATAGAAACGGATAATATACATATAATATAAAGGCATACTACCTTTTATCTGCTAAAAGTTCAGCTATTTCAATACCCTATAGTAGCTGAAAAATCAGCATAAAACTTCTCATAGGTTCAGTAAGGATTCTGCACAACACGGGACAAGATACTAGAAGCATGATTTATAAGATACTTGATCCTTTCCATGGTACAATCATCCCTCATAAAAATATGCAAAAGATCTCTAAGATACGATTGAAAGAGCTGATCTGCAGCAGGAACCAATTGACTATTTCTTTCCCTATTAGGATCCATTCCATACTGTCTAGCTAAAAGATTATAAAGCTGAATCTTCATATGAGTAAACTCTTTAGCATAAAGGATTGAATCATTATATTCAGTAGATTGTCATTGAATAGGTGAGGTTCCCGTTGCCTCCCAAACTCTCCTTCAGTTCTCCCCTTTCTTATGAACATAATCAGCAGAAACAACACGAGCAAAAAACTCAGTTTTAAATCTAGCATTAACATCTCCATTATACTGATTAATTGCATTACTAATGATCTCGATCGCTGGAAGATGAGATGAATCTTGATCAATTTTATTAAGAAGATAATCACACTGAAACACCAAATGAGAAGTTTCATGGTAAACAACATCAAGAAGACTTTGCTTATCTGTGAACGCTTGGGGATCAAAAGAAATAACCGGATCAAACTTAAAATTACCAGAATTAGAACGTTTAATACCACAACTTCACTCAGCCTTATGAAAAGGCTGACTAATGTATTGCCTTCCAATCCTAAAAATATTCTCAATATTCTGAGCATGACACAAAATTGCATCTATAGAATCAGGATTTCTCACCCCCATGACACGAATATTTGCTTCAACTGAATCAAGGTAGACCTGTTTAAGCTCATCAATTGTAACCTGAGGGCTGTTTCTCACACCCGAAGGTCAAAGAGCGATTGAGCTAAATGGAATATTCTGCACCTCTGATATTGTATTCTCGGATTCCCTAGAATGATTAATATTCATTATTCTAATAACTAAAATATAAATCCGCATAAAATATATTATACACATTTATAAAGAAATGTCAAATATAAAAAACTACAAAATAATAATCCATCACTAATATTTGCAAAAAATCAAAAAAAAATTACAATTATCCTCGTTTATTTTATACAAACAAAAAAATGCAAAACGGGAAAATTCTCAGCAAAAAAATGCTAAACGATCATATCGTAGAACTAAAAATACAAACTTCCAAGATGGAACTTCAACCTTGAGCACGAGTATTCATCCACTACCCTACCAATGAGGGAACAATCAAAAGAGCCTACTCTGTGGCAAATCTAGAAACTGAGGGAGAAGTGAGCATTTTAACTTTTTTGATCAAGCTCGTTGAAAATGGGAAAGGATCAGAAATTCTAAAACAGCTCCCAGAAGCCTCAGAACTCCAAATCGAAGAAGGAAAAGGACACTTTCTCCTCAAAGATACTACAAATCCGAAAGTTTTCCTCTCAACAGGAAGCGGACTAGCACCTTGCTACCGTATGGCAAAAGAGGATAAAAGCTGATCCCAAAAACGATTTTTCTTTTCAGTTTCCTATGCTAAAGATCTTTTTTATCTAGAAGAAATCAAAAACCTCAACATTCCTGAAACACATATTAGCATTTCTAGAGAAGAGGTTGAGGGATTTGAATATGGAAGAATCAACATCGATCATATTGATTTCCCAGCAGAAACAGAGTTTTATATCTGCTGAGTACCACTTATGGTCAAGGAATTCCTCTCAAACTTAAGAGCAAGAGGATATAAAAATATCTTTGTAGAAGCTTATTAGTGCATAGCCTGATAATTCTGCCATTTGGCAACTTTCCCATCAATCTGAAAATACTCATTTTGAAGCCACTGAGTCATAAATTGCTCATCTTGACTCAGTTTTTTAATTGCCTCATTTTCCTTAATAAAATCAACCAAAGACTGATCAGCTTTTACCTGATTTTCATCAAAAAGATCAATTCAAAAGTCTGACTTGAGATGCTCATTCAAAAAATCTAATCTTTTGTGGCAAATATCAGTTTTTCTCTCACAATGCTTCTTGAGTTCTCAAATAGTTTCTACCTTTTTCTCAGGATTATTTGCATATGCAAGCCTCTTATAACCAATCCAAATCAATGGATTATCAAACTTCATATCATCTCAAAGTTTATCCAGAGCAATATCAAGCTGCTGAATCTCTTGAGCCAATTGAGAATCCTGATTTTTAGCATATTCAGTCTCTAAAGCTAGTTTTTCATTATACATATTCATATAGTCCTTATATTGGTTCAAAAGAACAGAAACCGCTGCAGAAACCTCTATTGGAGAGTAAATTTTCTTTTCTGGCACATAAGAAAGTTTTTCAGAAGAAGTTGAACCCGAAGAAATCATAGCTATCAATTCTGGAGATAAAGAGTGTTGAGCAATAACATTAAGATGAGGCTGAAGTGTCGTCATATTTCAGATTTCTAACTCACCTCCTCTCACATAATCAAATTCAAAAGCCTGAGATCAGTATTTAATAACTCACTTTACACGAAGAGCATCTTCACCGAGCTGAGCAATAAGCCCCTTCAACTGATCAAGGGAAGTCTCTTCAGACAAAGCAATACTCTTTGTAAAAAATTTTGAATGTTCATGATGATGGTGATGATTGTGTTCATGTTCATCGTGATGATTGTGCTCATGGTCATGTTCGTGGTGATCATGCTCGTGTCCATGGTCATGCTCATGGTCATGCTCATGGTCATGCTCGTGATGATCCTCATGGTCATGATCGTGATCGCACTCAGCATGACTATGCTGAGAATGTTTCCTCATAAGATTTACAATAGCTTCATACGAACTATCATCTTTCATAAGATCCTCACTATTTGTTGTATAAGGCGCTTCAATAACCGGCTGATGAGGATATTTCTGAGATAACTGAACTCTTAACTCTTGATTCTTTTCTTTATCAGTAGGAAGATGCGTAAGCGCAATAACATTTGCCAAAGAAAGCTGTGTAGAAGCAATCTGTTCTTCAGCTTTCGACATAGTTGGGAAAGACTGAGCATTCACTAGGGTAATCACTCTTCCCTGCATTCCTAACTCCTCAATAACTCTCTTGATAGCTTTTCCATCAGCGATTCCAGAAGGTTCAATCAGAATTTTTTCATTACTATTCTTCAATTCCTCCAAAGCAGTTTTCAATCAACTTAAATCCTGACAACAAATACATCAGTCTGTCAAAGCGACAGGAGAAAAATCTTTCAATCTCTCAGCATCAATATTATATTTTCCAATATCATTTACGATGACTTTAAATTGCTCTCACTGATTTGCCAAATATCCTGCCAAATCCTTGAGCAAAGTCGTTTTCCCAGCTCCAAGAAATCATAAAATCAAAAAAACCTCACTTCCTGTGTTCTCTGAATTTTCAGAAATTTTATTTACAATATTGTTTTGTTTTTCCTGTTCATGCAAAGGTAAATTCGCATTAAGTTTCACTTCTGACATAATAATTATACATGAGAATATAAAAGTATCGAATTCAAAATATGATTTTGAGGATCAACGAGCAATTCAGGTTTCAAATATTTTTCTAGTAGCTTCTCATCAACTTTTTTATAAAGAAGCTGTCTCATTCCTCTCACCGTTCTAACTAAACAATTCTTGAATTTTATATTTTTGACAAGATGAGTAACCAACTCTTCTGTATCCCCAAAAGTAAAGAGCAAAGAAGCCAGAATGACAGCGTCATAATCCAAATTATCTTCAAAATATACCAAGAAGTCTGTCTTCTTAATCGTAATTTTATCTTCTAATCCCAAAGCCTGAACCAAGCCACGAGAAAGCTCAACAGCCTCCTCATCTCTTTCTATCAAAACAGAACAAACTCACCAGTTCTGGGCAAGGATAATGGCAGTCAAGGGCAACGCTCAGCTTCCCACAAACAAAACCTTCCCAACCCCAGCATTTTGGCTAGCAAGCAATGCGTATTCCAAACGAGTTAAATCCTGATAGTTATCATAATAGATAAAACTTCTGAGCATTTCCTCTGGAGAGTGAGAAAATTGAATCTTCTTTGACCAAAACTTCTCCATCTCTCCTTCGGCAACTGCACACACCTGCTGCAAATCTTTCACTTCATCTGAAACGAAAATCGGATCAAAATCTAACTCATAATCTATTTGACCGCTAGCAAACTCACATAGCTCTGAAAAAAAGGCATTTACCTCCTCTGATGGTTCATAGCTAGCCAATTTCTTAGCGCGAGAACATAAAGAAAAAATCTGATTTTCTTTCAATTTTTCCATAAAATATAAGATATGAATAAGTTAAAGATTATTTTTCCCCACAAGAACAATGTTCCTGATGCTCTTTCTTCCATTTAACGAGCGTCCTTGTTGAGATACCATACTTTTTTACGACTTCTTGTGCAGTATCCTGCTGGTGACAGTAAGAGTCAATCACCGATTGCTTAAACTCAGGCGCATATGTCCCCCTTACTCCATCTACCGTAAAACTCGAATGACAACTTCAACAATACAATCTCTGAGAGTGATTTCTCCCATGTCAGTTTTTTTTCACCTCAGGACTTTGACACCTAATACACTTCTCCATCTTTATATCTTCAAAAAATAAAGATTTTACTTGTGGTGCTTTTATATCAAAATAGAAGATAATGTCAAGAGAAGAAGAAAAGATTTTTGTATTGACTTCAAAAACCTAATATATATAGTATATTTCCAAATTTTAATTTACATATAAATATATAGAAGCTATGCAATGACTAAGAAAAGGACTTCTAGTCTGAGCCTTAGGAATATCCCTATCGACAGGAAACGATCAGAATTCTCAATACCTTATCCAAAAAAAGCAAGAACTCATAGAAACGTTAGAGCAGAACACTACCTCTCCTAGCGACTGAGAAACTCACAAAGAATCACTTGAAGAAGAATCTCTTAAAGCAATTCACACTGATACTATCGCAAATCTTAACTCGACTCCCTTTGCGACAAGTGGAAGGACAAGGATGATTAGTCCAACACTAGGGAATATTCTCGGCTATGGACAAGCTGAAACAATAATGAGAGAACAAAATTTTTATCCTAGTCCGCTAGAATTCCAAGCAACCCAGAGATATGACCTTTACGAAACACTTTCCTATCCACTGATTTATCCCGAGTTAAAGGAAAATTTTCCCACTTCTCGAGAAGATTTCATCAATAAGCCAGATTTTGAAAAGTATAAAAATGAAAAAGCTGATCATATGCTTGTTGTCACAAAGGTTTGAGAAGGGAGAAATGCTCTTGCCTACTATGAAAATGGGATTCTAAAAATGGCAACTCATGTCTCTATTTGACTTCCCTATCGCAAAACTATTACAGGAGCTTATAATCTTAGCCATGATATGATCTTCCGTAGATCACGTAAATTTGACAATGCAGCCATGCCTTACGCACTGCATATTACTGAAGGATTCTTTCTCCACCAGTGATGGAGCGACGGACAACCAAGATCGCATTGATGCATCAGAGTTCCTGGTCTTTACCAAAAATGGCTCTATGAACATCTTCCAAAACAAAAAAAAGCAGATGAAAATTCAGATTTTCAACCCGCTCGTATTATCCTCGACCACCTTTATGATTAGAGACAGGAACCTCCCGTCGTCTTCATCAACATCTGATGAATACTCATTCTCGTAGCTGAAGCATTACAAAACTCATCAATACTCAGCACAAGAATTCATTTAATTCCCTGCACAAGCGTCAGCAATTCATATTTATGGTTGCTGATTTTTTGTAAGTAAGCTTTCTCTGTTTGTTTACTTATTGATTTCTCAGGGAGAAAAAAATAATACAAATCTGAAAGCAACTCTTTTGTTGACTTCTTCTCATCTCACGGACAAAGCTTGCGGATCTTCTCCGTATTTTGAGTATTGAGAAAAACTAGATATTCGCGAAAAGATCTCAGATTTTTTTCTATATTTCTAAGCTTATATCGGTGAAGGTATTTAAGCGAAGAAATAGCTTCTTCTTTAATATATCAGGCGATCAAAAGCTGATTTATCTCCAGCATTAAACGATCGAGTAGTTCCTCTGTCTTAGTCATCGTTTTAGGTCCAAAAAATAGGTATAAAAATCAAAATAATAACAAGAAATTTACCTTAAAGCTGAATCATTCTAAGCTGAACATTCAACTTAAGATACTGAAGCAAAGCCTCATCATGAGTCACCAAAACAATCGTATTTCCAATCTGATTTGCCTTTATCAAAATATCAGCCATCTGGAAGGTACTTTCTGAGTCAAGATTTCCTGTAGGCTCATCAGCAATGATAAAATCTGGAGAGTGAATAATCGCTCTAGCCATCGCAACTTTCTGTTTTTCTCATCAACTAAGCTTTTTGATATCCTTGGTTTCAATAGTAGAAAGATCCAAAAGATCTTTAACTGCATCATACTTCTTTTTGATAACGGCAAGGGGAGTCTCCTCAAGAAGTAAAGGATAAATAATATTTTCCTGAGGCGAAAGACTCTGAATCAATTGATAATCCTGAAAAATAATTCAGATTTTTCTTCTATACCTCTGAATCTCACTCTCCCCAAGCACAGCTAGATCCTCCATTTTATAAAAAACGGTATTCTTATGAGGTCTGATCTGGCCAATAAGAAATTTCACAAGTGTAGATTTTCCACTCCCAGACTTCCCGGTAACAACCACAAAATCACCCTTATGAAGCTGAAGATTAAATTTCTTAAAGAGTTGTCTTTTACTCTCTGGATAGCCCCAAGAGAGCTCCTTGATCATAATAAGAGGAATTTTTGTTTTATCTACTACTTGCATAGGTCTTATAGTTAAGGCTAAATTTCTTACTCTAAGTATAATAGAAATAAAAGAAAAAACAAAAAAATCTGACACCAGATTTTCTATTATCCTTGACAAGTAATTGATAAGATTTACTGTTATATCTCTAGCAACGATTTCCTAGATATAAAAGAGAATATTAAGGTCCTCAATTCCGAATAAACCATTCCATATAGAAGTATATTTGCGACCATATATAAATCGTATCACAATCAAATCAAAAACAAAAAAAGAAAAGAAATCTGAATTCTTTTCTCCTTTTTCTAAAAATTTTCTACTCAATAAACTGTTTAAAATCCTCAAAACTATTAAACGACTGATACACAGAAGCAAATCTAACATAGACAACAGGATCGATCTCCCTCAAGGAAGCAAGGATATCTTCTCAAATCTTAGTACTCAAAACCTCTGATCCCTCAGACTGCCACTTCACTTCCAAATTACTAATCAAAGCATCAATCACATCAGGCTGAACCGATCTCTTTGCAAATGCAAGCATTACTGCTTTTTTGAGCTTGGCTCTATCATACATTTCCTTTGTTCAGTCTTTCTTGATCACAACAAGTTCCACATTTCCAATCCTCTCAAAGGTCGTATATCTATGCCCACATCTTTCACATTCTCTCCTCCTTCTAATCACTCCTCCTTCCTCAATCATCCTAGAATCAACTACTTTCGAATCCATATTACTACATTTCGGACATTTCATATTCAAATACCTTATAGACTAAAAATCGACTGATTTTGCAACGAATGTTCCTGGATAGATTCTTGTACTCAGTTATGATTAGACTTTTGTACAAATTCCTCCAAGCTATATTCAAATACCTCCCCTTCTATAGCAATCTTCTTATAATGAAGGAAATAGAGCATCACCATTGCAGTCATTCTCACATCGTTTTTACAATATTTTTGCAATTCTTCAAGACTTTTTTTATTTTTTTGAGGATCCTTTTGATACTCATTCCAAAGGACCTCAGCCTTGGTTCCTGACTCCAATGTTTTTTCCAAACCAATCAATGCCTCAGAAAGTTTATTAAGTCAGATCCTTTTTTTCGTTAAATTTTGAAAAAATACGTACAAATCAATACTTTTATTATTCAAAATCTCAATTTCCTTCTCACCATATCCAGCATTCCAAAGAGAAACCGGATTATCAAACCAAATCTGATTAAATCCTACAATATATCCATCAAAAGCAAGCATCTTATCTACAAAGTCCTTCAAATCCTCAATCATCACACATTCATACTTCATATTTGTATCCCCCTCTGCAACCGGCTCCGGACTGGCAGCGTAGGCGATAATAAACTTAGCAGATCTAATATCATCAGCAACAGTGGTTTCAATATCGTAAACCAAGTAAGGCTTCCCCAAAATCTGATCATATTCTCCAGTTTTAAACTCATCTCCCAAAATTTGCTCAATCGTCTTTTGTCAGACTTGTCTCTCTTTTTTCGCAATAAACCTCATAAGCAAAGTCTGTAATTCTGATTTCTTATCAAAGGGCAACACCACCTCAATCTTATCTACCTCATCAATCAAAGTCAACACATTATCCCTCTTCGCCATATGAAAAATACAATCCGAACTCTTATAATAATAAGCCTCATTTCCCTGAGCAAAACACACCTTATTAAAAAAATCATTTACCCCCTGACACCTCTCCTTTTTGATAATTGAATAGAGATGAGGAATAAAATCATTTTTGATACTCGTAAGTTCATTGAGAGAAAACCTCTTATGCATGTAGATATTCCATTGAGAGTAAAAAAAATCCGCCTCAGACTAGAATTTCAAGATTCCCAGTCCAAAACGGACAACACCATATCAACCTCTTAGAGACCTGGAATCTGAGGGATTCCTGATCCGCTTCCTCCTCAGAGCATACCAGCCAAATTACTTGGATCAAAACCAAGAATATCTTTTGTCTTTTCAGCTGCAATCTCCTGAGCCTTATTTTGAGCTTTTTGAAATGCTTTCAAAACAAGATCCTCCAAAACCTCCTTTTTGCTGAGATCGAGCAAGCTTGTATCATTGATTTTAAAATCTTTCAACTTCATCTCTCCAGTCATGTCTACGAGGACAGAAGCTGCTTTTTCTCAATTTTCATCAGTATATTCTCCCTCCTTTGCTCTAATCACAAGATTTTTAAGAGCTTTTTGAAGTTCTCTATACTTATCATACATCTTTTTCAATTCTCACATTTTTCCTAAATCCATTTGTTTTCATACAAAGAATATAAAAAATCTGATTTCTCTTCTCTTTTTTTAGTTTAAGAACCAAGAAAACTACTTTTTAACCACACCAAAATACTTAATTACCAAGAACACCAAGAACGCTGTGATCAAGAAATCAATCAAGTTTGCTAGCACCTTTCCATACAAGATTCCTCTCCAAGAAAGTTCCTCAAGCTTATTTACCTTAAGTTTTTTGAAAAGAGGATTGAACAAAAGTGGAGTCACAAAATCCTCAATAATTCCCTTTACCAAATTACCAACCTTTGTCGCAACCAAAAGTCCAACAGCCATACCTACAACATTGTATTCAGCCAAGAAACTCATAAATTCAACTGCCATATTAGGTTCTACAGCTGGCTGTTCAACAGTTCCGCTAAGATTCTGCTGCTCTACAGCTCCAGAAATATTTTCTCCTGTCATTATTTAATAGATAATAGAATAAAACAAAGCGATTATAAGGATACCCTTTGCAAATACAAGTCAGGTTTCATTTTTTTCTCCAAAACTTTAGAAAATAACGCATCTTTCAAAAGTTTTTGTACCTTCTCCTGACTCCTTTCCAAAACTCTAATTGGATAAAGAGATTGACAGGTTTGCTTTTCCTGACATTGCTGATTAAAAACATCTGAAAAAGCTGAATATCTTGCCTGAGCATCCACAAGAGATCTTAGTTTTAATGGATCCATCTGCAAATACATCGTAAGGAAAGCCTCAGCCAAAGAACGATTTTGACTCTCTAGATTAAGCACAAATCCATACATCCTGACAGGTGCCGCCTCATACCAATAAGGATACGCTATCTGCTGAAGTTGAGGAAACTGTCTCCCTTCTGAAAAAAATCAAAATCAAACACTCACTACTCAAGTATCAACCAAACAAAGAAGAGGAGAAGAAGAACAAATCTGATTTTTCCCAACTTTTTTCAAGAGTCTTAACGGTGCCTCCTGAGCAGCTCGATACATCTCTAGCCAGTTCTGAAAAGCTCCATTATCATTATACACGACAAAATCCCTAATCATCTGAGCAAAGCTAAGGTTCTGATTTATAGTTCAAGTACCTTCAAAAAAAGGGAAGAAAAATACTACTCCTGTCTGAAGATTCACCTGCTGATAGAGCTCAGCCAAAGTATTTGCGGAACCAGGCTTTATAAATCAAACAAGCGGATCAAAAGCATACGGAATAAAGCTTCCAGATCCTAAAACAACAGGACTTCATTGAACGAAATACTTATCTATTGCCTCAGAAAAACGCACAGTTCATCAACTCAATCCCCCAACATCATCATAGGCCACCAGAAAAATATCTTTATCAGAAGCTACTAAGTCCTCCATCTGCATAAGTTGAAACTGAACAGGAAGTCAGACTTTTTTACTAAATTCTTCAACAAGCACTCAAAAATCAACATCTCAATATCTAGCATCTACTCAAATCTGCAAAATTCAAGAAAAAATCTGACTCTGCTGTTGTTCTTGAGTATCTCCAGTTTCAGATAATAAAGAAAGGTTTCAAGACTGAGCTTCAGAAGCCACTGATTTTTTCGATCCAAACGGAACAAAAAATATAAAAATACAGCAAATCAAACCGAATCCCGCCAAAAAAATTGCTTGCTTTAACTGTCCAAACATACAATCTAAAAAATAATCGTAAAACTTCCTAATGCAGACTGTTGAAGTGTCGGTTTTTTTACCTGCATCCTAAGATTGTAATCTCAAACCTGCCCTTCACCAACAATTGTATAATATCTATCTGCGAGTGGAGTATTGCTAGAAACCTTATACTCTAGAAACGGATAAATCCTCCTATTTTGACTTGCCAAAAGATTCACAAGTTCCAGTTGAAGCACTGAGTCCTTACTCTCTGAAAATACCTGAGTATAGGACTCTTTAGCCTTAATCTCCTGCTCTTTACTAGAGATAGCATTGATAAATGCCAACGGAGAAGAAGAATTAATAGAATCAAAAAGCTTTACATCGTCTCCAAAGGTCAATATCTTGTTCCCATTAATCTTTGAGGCTCTGATTAGGGTATCTAGCTGAGAATTAATCATTCCACGATTCACAATATAGACAGACATTGGAATCAAAGTAAATGGAGAATTGTCTAGTCCGTATAATCACTTAACAGTCCAGTTCACAATAGCCTTATCTCTCGCACCTGTATATCCAACAATAGTTCCACAATCTGCCTCTTCACACAGTTGGTATCACCTACTTCCAGCTCAATAAAGTCCTCCTCATTGACTAAATTCTCAAGACAATACAGGATTAAGTCTGATTTCTACCTTCACATCATTTTTAGGAGCAAACTTAGTATGAGAATTCGGTATACTCTGATAATACTGAGCTGGCTGAACCACATCAATCTTCCCCAGCGGGATCATCTCTGTCGTGTTATAAGTCAGTGCATTATAGTTATTTTGTTCCCCTGGCTTCACAAATACTGGATCTACATTACCATCTCCAGCCTTAGGAATAGAATTCGTAGAAGAATTTACCGTCCAATTGAGAGTATCGTTCCCATTCCCATAAGTATAAAAATTCTGAAGTCTGTAATCACTTGTCTTTCAGACCGCAACTGGAGTTTGTGTTTGTTTTGAAGCCTTTCGTCCAGACTCTCCATCAAACCCAGGGCCTGCATAGTTTGTTGCCAAAACTCCTCTCTCAACAGCGGATAATGCCCCATAATAAGCAGTGGTATACTGTGCTACATTCCCATAATTACGCACAAAAGGAAGAAACGAAGAAAAGAGCGCCAACATCAATGCAGACGCTACGATCATAATTACCATCACGATCATCAAAAGCATTCCTTATTTCCCCCAATTGCAAAATAAAAAATTACTCAAGATTTGGTGCTCAACACTCAGGACAATAAGCATATCCACGAGTATATTTCTGATGACACTCTTTACATTCAGTCTTTAGACTCTCTCCACAATACACACAAGCATTATAACTCTTGTCTACAATCTGCTCACAGTGAGGACAAATTGTCACGGTATTCATCAGAGCCTCTCTCCAATACCCCCTTTCCCATCTATAAGACAGAGGACGAAAGGCCAAATACAACGGCAATCCAACCACTGGAGAAAGTACAGTAACAAGTAAAGCAGAAAAAAACTGATATCAAACACTATCACTTCTTGCAGTGGAATCTTTCAATACCCAGAGAATAGTCAAAATCCATACCAAAACTACAAGCATTAAAGCCCAAATTTCAAGATCAGAATATCCAGAAAGCATAGGAAAAACATCAGCAATCCAACGAGCAACATCTGTAAATATACCATGATTCGCAGGAGTTAAGAGTTGTGGGACCTGCTCCATAGTGGTATCCATAACTGCCACAGGGACCTCACCAGAACTACCAAGAAATAACGAAGAATCTGTCATTTGAAAAACAAATATAAAGATAAAAAATCTGAATTATGATAATTGTTTTCTCACAATATCTAAAGAAGTGCCAAACTTCTTCAAATCCTTAAGAAGAAATGAAGCCTTCGCAGGATTATCAAGATGAAGAGAAAAGTCAACCTCTACTCCAGTAAGTTCAGTATTTTTAATCGACATTTCCAAAAGCTGAATATTAAACTGAGCAAACGACTGTAGAAAGTCAACAATCGTTAATTCACGAGGGTTAAACTTAACCTTCATCGAAAAACGATACTGACTAGCTTCATCTCCCTGCCAATGTGCCTCCAACAAAGAGTCAAGAGAGATCGTCTTGAGTGCCTTACAAGAAACAGCATGAATTTTTATACCGTCTTTTGTTGACTTAGCAATAATCCTCTCATGAGGTGCTGGATGACACTCAGGGCAAAAGAAACAATGTAAATGCTTATCATTATCAACGATTACAGCAAGTGGAGAAGCAGTATTTTGCTGCTGCACCTGTAATTGCACCTTAAGTTCCTCTTTCTGTTGAGAAACATCCTTAATCACCGTTTTCTCAACCGCATTTTTCATGAGATCTGGATAAGCATCTCTCACAATATTTCAGTAAGTCTCTTGCTTATCTAATACTAATAAAAGCCTCTTTTCAACCTCTAAAGCATCATCAAGCTTTTGAATTTTATCTTTTTCAGAACGGAAAAGCGGAAGCTCCATATCCTTCAAATAACTATTCAGTCCAGCAATCGCCTCCTGCAAACGAAGCTCTCTTTCTGCTGCCTTAATATATTTCAAAAGCTGATTTTTTGCCGTTGGTGTACGGAGAAACTCTAACCAATGCTTATTTGCTGAAAACTTATTTTTGAAGGTATTAATATTAACAATATCTCCAGTCTTAAGCTGATAACTAATTGGTTTAATTTGTCCGTTTACAATCGCATTTTTGAACCTGAGACCAATAGAGCTATGCACACTAAATGCAAAATCCAAAACTGTTGATCCAACTGGAAGTTCCTTAATATCTCCTCTCGGAGTATAAATAAAAATTGTCTTGTCTAAAACCTCAATATTAAGCTGAGATTTAAACTTCTCCTTTTGTTCAGTATCAGTATAGTCAGATACAATTTTTTGAAGCTTCTGAATCCATATTCCCTGCTGCTCTGAGACCAAAGTCGGCTGATTATTATCTGAATACGCAAAATGCGCAGCTACTCCAAACTCAGCAACATTTTCCATCTCCTCGGTTCTAATCTGGATTTCTACAGGAAAACGGAACATTCCAAGTACTGTTGTATGAATACTCTTATATCCATTAAACTTTGGAATAGCAATATAGTCCTTAATCTTTTTAATCAAAGGGATATAGTACTTATGAATAATTCCAAGCACCATATAACAATCTCAGATATCTTGTGTAATCACTCTAAAAGCCAGAAGATCCATCACTGTCGAAATATCTGTCTCATGATACTTTTTCGAAAGTTTTTCATAGATTCTATAAGGACTTTTTACTCTTCCCCTCACAACAAAATTCTTAACTCACTCTTTTTCAAGCATCTGAGTCAGCATTTTAATACCCCTCTCCGTAAACTTATCCCCTTCACGAAAATACTTCTTTAAATACTGAGTAATCCTCTTGAATTCCTCTGGATGCAAGACGGCAAAGGCTCAGTTCTCTAGCAAAATCTGAAAATGATAAAGCCCAAGCCTCTTGGCAATCGGAGCATAAATCTTGATCGTCTCCTCCGCAATCTTCCTCCTCTTTCTCTCCTCAGGATGAAACTGCAAAGTCTGAATATTATGGATACGATCAGCTAATTTCACAAATATCACCCTCAAATCCTTCGCCATAGCGAGAAATGTCTTCTTGATGGTCTCCAAATGCCTATCTTCTCACTGATATCTCACCTTAGATACCTTTACCAATCCCTCACAGATATCTGCAACCTCCTCTGTAAACTCAGCTGCAACTTCCTCACGCGTAATCGGAGTATCCTCAATCACATCATGCATAATACAGGATTGAATAGATTCCAAATCAGGTTTTAGCTCCATCAAAAACAAGGTAGCCTTAAGCGGATGCACAATATAGGGCTCCCCTGAAAGCCTCTTAACACCAGCATGTGCAGCCTTGGTAAATTCATACGCATGATAAATACCTGGGATCTGCTCAGGAGGCAAATACTTTGAAGCCTGAGAAACAATCTCCTCAACTAAATGAGTTGGTTCCTCATCAAAGGTCAATTGATAGTCAAAAAATTCGTCAATCTCTCTTACATCCATCGTATTCTTTGAGGAACAAATAAAAACATACCTTTTAAACTATGAATATTATCCAAATAATCAAGGGGAAAATTAAAAAAAACTCTTTTTCATCTGATTTCTTTCCTGTTCTGACAAAGATCCAAGCCTCTCCTCAAGTTCAGAATCAGGACCATTCAAATATTTTGAAAGCTCAGCAGTCTTTTCAGATGCCTTTTTAATATGCACATAATATTTTCCGAGCTCAGCAACCACATCAGAAAGCTCGTCATTTTTCTCTAATAAAGAAGCCGCTTGTTCTCTGAGATAAACATTTTGAGCCTGGAGTTCTTCCATTTCTTCCTGCAAATACGTAAGTTGCTCATTCGCTCATTTTAGATGTTTTCTTAACTCATCAACCACATCCTTATGCTGATATTGCCGATAAAAAATCACATATCAGAGTCCTACTCCTCATAAGCTCGCCAATATCACATACCATACCATCTCTTCATCAAAAAAGGATTAAAAACTGACTTTACTATAGAGTTTACTCCTCCAATTGCAAGAAAAAATACCTCATCAATATCATCATAAACGAAGTTATCTCCTCTCCTATGAATCAAAAAAGGAGCATTATACATAAAAACGAAATATATTTAGAAAGATCTATTCCTCTCCTAAAAGCTCTTTCTTAATTCAGCTTCCATTCAAGAAAATCAAAGTATCCATATCTCCTGGTTCCCACTGCTTGCCAAACATTTCCAGCTGATTTGAAGAATGGAATGGAACAATATACTTATTGTGATAGGTCGTATATTTTTTATTGAAACAGTCCATAAAATTTCAGTTTTTTATGATTGGTGAAATAATAAAAATATCCTTATTCGTTAGCTTGAGATCATCTAACCACTTGCATAAATATTCAACATAAAAATTAATATTGTCCAAAACAAGGTTCTTCGCTAAAGGATTTGCATCAATCTCCTCAGAAGTTTTGTATCGATATTTTACAATCTGATTATCCTTATACATTTGCATCAAAAAATTAATCCCAAAATTGATATGTTCAATCCTCTTATAAAACCCATCTTCAATCGCAACTACCTTACAATAACTCTCCTTAATATACAGCAAAAGAAATGAATCTCTTTCAAGTTTTCTCTTGAGAAAAGAAATCGTCCTAAAACTCTCAGGGAAAATCTTCAAATGCTTATGAGAAAAAAGATTACCATAATGTTTATTAAATTCCAAAAGCGTATCTCTATTAATATAAATCAGATACAAACGAAAAAAAATCTGACCTTGAGCCCCAATCAAGTACTTTTGAGGTTCTCAATTAACGAAAATACTGTCCACATTGGTAAATAGCAGCTCCTCTTTAGTAATCTCCTTGAGATAATTTAATCTCTCATGGGTAATTTCATTGATATCATCTATAGTAAATGGACGATCTAATTCCTTAAAAATATCAAACCTAAAAAAATGGAATCTTGAATCATCAAGCAGAAAATAATGATTATATTCAGGATAAGAAAAAGACTGATTAATCACATTCTGAAGTGACTCATACACAGCATATTGTTGCATACCAAGATCTTTTTGGTACTTCACTATACGGAATTTTGGATGCTTGACATCAAATTCCTCATGCCAGAGATAAAACATCAGCCTTTTCAGCCTTTAGAAAATAAAATACTAATAACTCTCAAGTGCCTTAATTCTATCCTCAATACTTGGATGCGTCTGAAACCAAGACGAGACTTTCCCAAGAGGATTTGCAATAAACATTGCAGACATCTCCTTATTTTTCACATCAACCTCAGGCTCTTGAGAAATCTTTCTTAACGCTGAAATCATCGCCTGATTATCTTTAGTTAGCTCAACACTTCCAGCATCTGCGAGAAACTCCCTTTTTCTAGAAATAGCAAGCCTAATAAGCGGATATACCAAATACCCAAGAACCATCAATACAACTCCAACTAATGGCAATACATTCCCCTTTTCATTATCCCTTCTACTTCAAGCTCTAATCAAAATCTCACCAAGCATAGCGATCACTCATATATACAAGACCATCACAAGCATTAAAAGCGAATCTTTATTGATAATATGCGTTAATTCATGTGCCGCAACTGCCTCAATCTCAGCCTTATTGAGATGATTGAGCAACCCTCTAGTAAATACCACCCAAGAATCACTTGCTCTCCATCCAAGCGCGAAGGCATTCATTCCCTCTGACTCAATGATTCAAATCTTTGGAGTAGACAAACCTCTAGAAATACACAAATTCTCAACAACATTATAAATTTCAGGCTCCTCCTTTCTCGTTACCTCTTTAGCTCCAGAAAAAGAAAACATCAAACTTTTTTGAAAAAAGAACGAAATCAGAAGCCAAAGAATTAATATCGGCACGAGAAGTGTCAAAATCTCTCCTGTATCACTAAGAGCGAGGTCCAAAGCCTGAGTTCAACTATTACCATTTTTCGTATTTAGAAAATAGAACACCACAAAAACTCCAGCGCCCAAAAAGGCTGGAAGCAAAACAATCAAAATCCAGGTTTTTAATTGATTATCTCGCTTTGAAGATTGAAGCCCTTGATACATAAAAAATATTCAAAAAATAAAAAGAAAAATCTGACCTAAACAAAAGAAATCTGATTTTCCTTCTTGATACTATCAAAATCTCAAAAAATCAGACTTCTTCTTAATATTTTAATAGTAACTTAAAACTGTACTTTGGGAGCCTTTTTAGCAGCCTCATCATCAAGTTCAAAAAACTCAACCTGAGTAAATCCAAAATGATTAGCAATCAAATTGCTAGGGAAACTCTGGATAGAGGTATTATACTCTCTTGTTGCTGAGTTAAAGAATCTTCTAGCAGCAGCCAGCTTATTTTCAATATCTGAAAGTTCAGACTGAAGCTCTAAGAAATTTTGATTAGCTTTAAGATCTGGATAATTTTCGGCAACAGCGAAAAGCGTCTTCAAAGCTCCTGTAAGCTGATTATTCGCCTCAAGTTTTCCTTCCACTCCATTTGCATGTAGAAAACTTGTCCTCGCATCAGTCAAATTCTGAAGCGTCTCCTTTTCATGAGTAGCATATCCTTTTACAGTATTAACAAGATTTTCTACCAAATCAAACCTCAGCTTAAGTTGAACATCAATATCAGCAAAAGCATTTTCTCTATTATTCTTAAGAGATACCAATCTATTGTACAAGCTAATCGCCCAAATCACGATTAAAAACAATACTCCAAGGGTAATTCGTAGTCACATGATGTATAGGATAGGAAATAAACACTTTGACTATAAGAATTTCTAAGAGATTGTCAAATGAAAACAAAAAAGAAAAATCAGATTTTTTTGAGCTTTATACCTTATTTGTACAACTATTCAGTAATATTCTCAAACAAAAAAAGACTCATCTGATACAGATAAGCCCTTTTTCTAGTTGGTGTCAATGAGTTCTCATTTTATTTCTCAGCCGCTTTGGTGAGCTGATCAACGAGACGTTCAAGTTCTCTTTTCACATATTCTACATTGCATTTTTCAATAGTATCTCCAAAATGCTTACAATCAAACCCAATCACAAACTCTCCTTCTAAATCATTCAAAATCTGACTTTTCGGAGTAAGCATCTGACTAAAGGTTATCCCTCCATGAACAGATAATGACAGAGCAAGATCTAAACAGTTCTTCTGGGAAAAGGGATGTCCCTTAGGAACTGCAACATACCCACAATAATAGGAAGTTGAGTAAGAATCCATACCCATCAAGAAATAATTCTCCTTACCAGACCAAGACTGCTTCAATATCCTACACTGATAGCCCTTATACTCAAAGGCAATGTAATCTTCAGCATCACCTTGCTGTTCAACGGCATCTTGACGAGTAGTATCACCAGCAGAAGGAGCTTCTACCTCCTCCAAGCAATCCTCATCAAAATCTGCGATCACCACCTCAATGTTTGAGATATCCTCAAGGAAAGCCTCAAAGCTTTTGCCTGTCTCATAAAAGAGAATAAATTTTAGTAAGACATTCTCTCCATAAAGTATACCATTTTCCTCCAGTAGTGATTCGTTCTCCTCCAGTAGTGATTCGTTCTCCTCCAGTAGTGATTTGTTCTCCTCCAAGAGAGCCTTATAACGATTCTGAAGTGCACGGTATTTGCCCGGATGCTTTATAGTAAAAGCACGACCGGCTCGATTTACTTTTTTCTTCATATGTTACATTTTTTAAATTCAACATTCACTTTAATAAACAACAGATTTCAAAAAAAATCTGAAATTAGCAGTAGTAATTATATAGCATTGTTAAAGAACTCATTGACAGAGAGATTATAATAATTAGAAAAAGAATGTCAATAGCACTTTTATATAAAAAAGAAAAATCAGAATATTATATCTTTTTTCTATAACCCCAATTACTATAGCAATAAGAAACAAAAAAAGATATTGACTTTTACAA